>Ga0114998_10000099_pt1 | contig 51342 bp, 44 predicted proteins | sample ArcticOcean_MG_C_5_FD_87044 | JGI IMG/M metagenome (GOLD analysis project Ga0114998, IMG submission 87044) | Marine microbial communities from western Arctic Ocean - ArcticOcean_MG_CB4_138 | ecosystem: Environmental > Aquatic > Marine > Oceanic | place: Arctic Ocean: Canada Basin | collected... | reverse complement strand
CGCAGGCCTACCCTGACGCGAGCGCATCGGCATAACGCCCCAGCCGACTAACAAGGCACCGCCCATCCCAGCAGCGCCCACAATAAAGTGACGCCGCTTCATGACTCAGTGCCTGGCAAGCGGCTTAACTGCAAGGCTTTTGCTGCCTTGTGAATACCAGCGCGCACACGTTGATACGTGCCGCACCTGCATATATTGGTCATCGCAGCGTCTATGTCGTCGTTGCTGGGTGCTGAGTTGCTAGACAACAATGCCGCTGCCGCCATCAACATTCCAGACTGGCAATAGCCGCATTGCGGAACTTGCTCGTCGATCCAAGCCTGCTGCACGGCATGCAACACGCCACCGCCCGCTACATTCGACAACCCCTCAATGGTTGTAATCTGTTGCCCTTGCGCCGCCGCAACCGGGAGTACACAGGTGCGAACCGCTTGGCCGTTGAGGTGCACAGTGCATGCGCCGCAGGCTGAAATACCGCAGCCAAATTTGGTTCCAGTCAAGCCAAGGTTATCGCGCAACACCCACAGCAATGGTGTATCTGACGCCACATTTACAGTGCGGTTTTGACCGTTTACAATCAAATCCATGGTGAATATATCGCCTTGTTACATTAAAGTGTTGTTATCTGGGACACTATAGCCTTGCGCGAGTCGCGCAACAAGCCGCTTGACAAAGCCCTCGCAACGCGACGGTGAAGCGGCTATTTCCCTCAATCAATTTTAGCGTTGGCACTTGCCAAGGCACACACATGGCACTTATTTCATTGAATCAAGCGCACCTGGCCTTTGGCCATGTGGCGCTACTCGACTACTGCGACTTTGCACTCGAAACCCAAGAGCGCATAGGCTTGATTGGGCGCAACGGCACAGGCAAATCGTCTATGCTGAAAATACTCGCGGGCATTGACAAGCCTGACGACGGTGAAGTTCAGCGCCAACTCAGCGTGCGCGTGGCCTTTGTGTCGCAAGAACCCATATTAAACCCTGCACACACTATTTTTGAATCGGCCAGCGACGGCATCGCGGAACTCAAAGCTGCACGCGATAAATACTTGAGCGGCGACGAAGACGCAGATCTAGACCGTTTGCAAACCATTATTGAAGCGCAAGACGGCTGGAACTGGGAGCAACGCGTTGACGAAACATTGCAGCGACTGCGCCTAAATCCTGATGCATTGGTCTCGTCGCTGTCAGGTGGCATGCGCAAACGCGTTGCTTTAGGCCAAGCGCTGGTCAGCCGTCCTGATGTGTTGCTACTGGACGAGCCAACCAACCATCTCGATATGGATGCGATTGTGTGGCTTGAAGAACTGCTCATTGGCTTCAAGGGCAGCGTGGTCACCATCAGCCACGACCGGGCTTTTTTGAACCGTGTTGTCACGCGTATCGTCGAGTTAGACCGCGGCAAGCTGCTGAGCTACCCTGGCAACTTTGAGCAATACCAACTGCAAAAGGAAGAACAACTCACGCAGGAAGCTGTGATCAATGCCAAGGCTGACAAATTGCTAGCGCAAGAAGAAGTATGGGTCCGCCAAGGTGTGGCAGCACGCCGTACACGCAGCCAAAGTCGCGTTGGCAGACTGCAAGACTTGCGCACCCAGCGGGAGAATCGCCGCGATGTGGTCGGGCGCGTGCGCTTGGACGTCTCGACCGGGCAAAACAGCGGCAAAATTGTGGCTGAATTAGAAGACGTCAACAAAGCATTCGGACAAGGTAGCTCAGCGCGCACAGTTGTCAGCAACTTCAGCACCACCATCTTGCGCGGTGACAAGGTCGGCCTAATTGGCCCTAACGGCGCAGGTAAAACCACATTGCTGAAACTCATTTTGGGGCAGCTCACAGCGGACAGCGGCTCCGTGCGCTTGGGCAGTCAATTGCAAGTGGCCTACTTTGACCAAATGCGCGACCAAATCGACCTCAACGCAACCTTAGAAGACACCATCAGCCCAGGCAGCGAGTGGATTGAAATCAATGGCAGACGCACCCACGTCAAGAGCTATTTGAGCGACTTTTTGTTCTCACCCTCCCGCGCCCACGCACCCGTCCACACGCTGTCTGGCGGCGAGCGTAACCGGTTGTTACTGGCCCGTTTATTTGCCAGACCGGCCAACGTGCTGGTGCTGGACGAGCCTACCAACGACCTAGACATAGACACACTAGATTTGCTTGAGGACGTGTTGGCACAGTTCAAGGGCACCGTGTTTTTAGTGAGCCACGACCGTGCTTTTTTGGACAACGTGGTCACCAGCACTATCGTCAATGAAGGTCCTGGTATATGGCGTGAATTTGAAGGCAACGTACAAGATTGGCTGCAGCAGTCAGAGCGTTCTGCGCAATGGGCGCTCACGCGTGCAAGTGTAGACACACCGCACAAGACATCGAATGAAACTGCACCAGCCCCGACAGCACCGAGTAAGGTGGTCGACGCTGGCTCACAAGCAACAACGGCTAAGCGCAAGCTCAATTACAAAGAACAACGAGAACTAGGCGCACTGCCTGCAGCTATTGCCACACTAGAGGCCGAACACGCCAACGCCAGCTTACAGCTGGCTGATGGCAGCGTGTATGTCAAAGACGCCGCATTGGCAACCCAGTTGGCGACGCGGCTTGCGGCTATAGACGACGAATTGCTTGCCGCGATGGAACGCACGGAAGAGCTTGGCGGCTAAGTGGAGCGATAAAGTCGGAACCCGATTAGCCCAGCAATCCAGCGACCCAGACGCTCAACGTTGAGCGTCTGGTTTGCCAGCTTGCTGGGGTTGGTGCTTTACACCAACAACGTGTTCACGCGGCGCACATAGCTGGCTGGGTCTTCAGGCAGACCGCCTTCAGCCAACAAGGCTTGATCAAATAAGATGTGCGCCAAGTCGTTGAATGAAGGGCTACCCTCCAGCTTTTTCACCAGTGGGTGCTCCGCATTCACTTCTAAAATGGGCTTGATCTCAGGCGCTTGTTGACCCGCTTGTTTTAGCATACGCGCCAACTGTGTGGAGTACTCGCCGTCCTCCACCACCAAGCACGCGGGACTGTCCACCAAACGGGTGGTCACGCGCACGTCCTTGGCCTTGTCTTTCAGCACATCCTTCAGCTTGTCCAGCATAGGCTTGAAGGACTCGGCCGCTGTTTCAGCCGCCTTCTTTTCGTCCTCATCTTGCAAGGCGCCCAAATCAACCGCACCCTTGGCCACGCTTTGCAAGGGCGTACCTTCAAACTCAGGCAAAAACGACAAGCCCCACTCATCGACACGGTCGGTCATGAGCAATACTTCAATGCCTTTTTTCTTAAACACCTCTAGCTGTGGGCTGTTTTTCGCAGCTGCTTGGCTGTCCGCTGTGATGTAGTAAATGGCCTCTTGACCCACTTTCATACGCGCCTTGTAATCGGCAAAACTCACGCTGACTGTGTCGGTGTGGTTGGATGCAAAGCGCAGCAACTTGGCCAGCTTGTCGCGATTGGCAAAATCTTCGCCCAACCCCTCTTTCAGCACTGAGCCGAATGCTGCATAGAACTGGCCATACACGTCTTCCTTGGGTGCCGGTGCGTCGTCGTCCTCTTTGGCTGTCACGTCGCTGATGTCGTTTTCGGCGGCAGGATCTGATTCAGCGTGTGGCGCGTCAGGGGCACTTTTATTGGCCAAATCCTCCAACATAGACAACACGCGGCGGGTATTGCCCTCGCGTATGGCCTTCATATCGCGGCTTTCTTGCAGCAACTCGCGGCTCACATTCAGCGGCAAGTCGGCGCTGTCCACTACGCCTTGCACAAAGCGCAAGTAAGTTGGCATGAGTGTGTCGGCATCATCGGTGATAAACACGCGCTTCACATACAGCTTGATGCCAGCCTTGGTCTCACGGCTCCACAAATCTTGGCGCGCCTTAGCCGGTACGTACAACAACTGTGTGTACTCGGTGCTGCCTTCAACACGGTTGTGTGTCCACGCCAATGGATTCTCTTGATCGTGGCTGAGGTTTTTGTAAAAGTCTTGGTACTGCTCGTCAGAAATATCTTTTTTGGCACGCGTCCACAAAGCACTTGCAGAATTGACCGCGTTCCAATCTGGCATTTGCACATACTCACCTTTGTCTTTGTCCCATTCTTCTTGCTGCATCAATATGGGTAGGCTGATGTGGTCTGAGTATTTCTCAATGACTGACTTGAGCTTGAAATGACTGAGGTAATCCATTGCATCGTCACGCAAATGCAGCGTAATACTGGTGCCACGCTTTTCGCATGTCACGGCTTCAACCTCAAACTCGCCCGTGCCGGCGCTCACCCAACGCACGCCTTGGTCTTTGGCTGCGCCAGCTCTGCGAGACTCAACTGAAATGGTGTGGGCCACAATATAGCCAGAGTAAAAGCCCACCCCAAACTGCCCAATCAGCTGCGAGTCTTTCTGTTGGTCGCCAGACAATTTGCTGACAAAGTCGCGCGTGCCGCTCTTGGCAATGGTGCCCAGGTTGTCGATGGCTTCTTGCTCGGTCAGGCCAATGCCGTTGTCGGCAATGGTGATTGTCTTGGCTTCTTTGTCAAAGCTAACGCGTATGTCTAGCTCTGGCGCATCTTCAAACAACTCAGGCGCATTCAGCGCTTCAAAGCGCAACTTGTCGCACGCATCAGATGCGTTTGAAACCAGCTCACGCACAAAAATATCGGGGTTGGAATACAGCGAGTGGGTTACCAAGTGCAACAGCTGGGCGACTTCGGCTTGAAAGACGTGGGTTTGTTTGGTCATGTCAGATACGGTCAGAATAAGTAGTGGTTGTTAGATGGTTGCGGCATATTGCCGCGCATGTTTCCTCATGTTGGGACGCAGAGGCCCCATTTCAAGAGGGCTGACAACTGCGCAGACAGCGGGGCCAGTAGCTGAACTTGTTACCAAAAATAAGACCATAAAAAAGCCCGCATATGCGGGCTTTTAAAATAAGTTGGCGCCCCTAGAGGCTGACTGCCAATTTATAGCGTCTTCAAGTAAGCCATCACCGTTTCGGGGGATGTCTCACCATAGGGGTCATCTCCAAAGTTGTCGCTGCGACCTGGCTCTTCAAACAGCTTTTCGATCACGCCGTCTTTAACCACCATGGCGTAGCGCCATGAGCGCATGCCAAAACCAACGTTGTCTTTGTCAACCAACATACCCATTTGACGGGTAAAACGACCGGAACCATCAGGAATCAATTTGACATTGGTGACGCACTGATCGCGGCCCCACTTGTTCATGACAAATGCATCGTTGACAGACACACAGTAAATTTCATCCACGCCCAAAGCCTTGATGGCGTTGTAATTGTTCTCAAAACCAGGCACCTGGAATGTAGAGCAGGTGGGTGTGAATGCGCCTGGCAGAGAAAACACCACCACGCGCTTGCCAGCGAAATAGTCATTTGTGGCCATATCTTGCCAACGGAATGGGTTGTCGCCACCAATTGACTCATCACGAACGCGTGTCTTGAACACGATGGCGGGCACTTTTACGCCTTCTTTCATTACCAACTCCTAGGGTTTCTACTTAAAACCCTATTGTAAGTAGCGATTGCCTTGCACCCCGCCGCGCCGACCTATTACCCCTAATACACGCCACAATTCGGGCAAAAGGTCGAGCCGATACGCTGTCAGCTTGAACGCCGCCATCGTGGCGGACATTCAATACAGGCTTGTTTTAGTCCCCAAAACGCTCATTGGGCGCCAAGAACCGCCACTGGCCTACTGGCAAGTTACCCAAGACCACTGTGCCCACGCGAATTCGCTTGAGCCCCACTACTTTAAGACCAACTTGCTCACACATGCGTCTAATCTGACGTTTTTTACCCTCTTTTAGAACGAAGTTAAGTTGCTCAGGGTTTTGCCACGACACCTGGGCAGGCAACAAAGCTTGATCGTCTAGAAACAAGCCCTCACGCAGCAAGTTCAAACGCTCTGGCGGGAACACCGACTCCACATCGGTGTCCACCACCTCAGAGTCTGCGCTTGGGTTGTCACCAACCCACTGCACACGCACCAAATACTCTTTTTCAATGTTGGAGTTCTCCCCGATGAGTTGCCGTGCAACCAAACCGTTTTGCGTGAACACAATCAAGCCTGTGGAGTCGATGTCCAAACGGCCTGCAGGTGCCAAGCCTCGTGTGAAACGAGCCTGAAAACGGGTGCGCACAGGGTCTTGTACCCACTGTGACTGTGGGCCAATCAAGGTAGCAGCACTTTCGTGGCCATCCTCTGGCAGGCCGCTGACGTAAGCCATAGGCTTGTGCAACAAAATGGTCACTTGTTGTGCTTGCTCAGCTTGCGCTGCTTCGGCCACTTCAATGTTGTCGGCCTCAAATACGGTTTGCCCCATCAACGCCACCTCGCCGTTGACCAATACCCAGCCCTTTTCGATCCAAGCATCGCCTTCACGGCGTGAGCACATACCCAACTCAGCCAAGCGTTTGTTCAAGCGCACACCACCCGCCTTCTCGGCCTCGGTTTTAGGACCCATGTGTGCAGGCTTGTGCGGCGTGGGCACATCGTCACGGCCACGTCTAACTGGTAGGTTGTCACGACCACCTCGGTTGTCCCGGTCGTCGCCACGGAAACTGTCGCGCTGACGGTCATCGCGTCTGTCATACGCATCACGCTGGGGTGGGCGGCTAAAGTCCCTTGGGTCGCTGCGTGCGTCTGCGCGTGCATCGACTCTAAAGTCGCCTCTGTGGTCACGGCGCTCTGAGCGCCTGTCGTCAAACCTGGGGGCTTGGTCTCGCTCGCGGTAACCACCACGGTCTGTACCGTCGCGGTATTCACGCTGCTCATACCCACCACCGGAGCGCTCACCTGAGCGGTCGTAACCGCGCTGGCGTGTTGGGTCTTGCGACGGCTGGTAAGTCGACACCGCACTGCCTAGCACTGACAAGGCGCGGGCCAACGGCGAATCGCCTGCAGGCTGTGCACGCGGTGCTGCGGGGCTGTCTTGACGACTTGGGTCTCGCCCTTGGTCATTGCGAGGCTCAAAACGCTGGTCTCTACGTGGTGTGTATTCGCGCCCTTGGTCGTTGCGGGGCTCAAAACCCGGGTCTCTGCGCGGCGGGTAGTCACGGCCTTGGTCGCTGCGCGGGGCGCGTGAATCACGCTCTTCCCACGGGCTACGTCGCTCTTGGCTTGGCTCATAACGACCGCGGTTGTCGTCGTTGCGCTCGCGGCCATAGCGAGGAGCTTGTGGCTCTTGCTCTGGGCGGGCTGCGGCATGCTCTAGCTTTTGCAAGGCAGCGCTGGCCGCTTTCCTAACCTCGATTTCATACGCGCTGGGCTCTCGCTTCACAAAGCGCGCCAGAGGTGCATTGCCTCGGGCAGGCTTGCGGAATGTTGCACCAAAGTTGTCGCGGCGTGCGCCTGCGCGTAATGTGGGCTTGCGTGAATCAGATGAGTTATCAGTCATGGTGGGCGTTTCTCAACGTTAAAAAAATCAAAAAGGAAGTTACAGAACAATAAAAAATAGGTCGCTAACGCGGCTCATTGCCACAGCGTCTTACGCAGCACTTGCCAACTCGCCGAAGCGCAGCGCATCTAAGTTGAGGACACGCAAACCGCCGTACTCCACGCTGATCCAACCATTGGCTGCCAGCACTTTCAAAGCCTCGTTCACCCGTTGGCGCGACAAGCCCACCAAATAAGCAAGCTCCTGCTGGGTAATCCGCAACATGCTCACCACACCAGGATACAACTTGGTGTCAAACATGGCCGCTAAGTTTCTGGCGACGCGCAGGTCGGGGTCATTGAGTCTGTCTATCTCACGAGCGGCAATGAACTGGCCAAGACGCTCATTGAGCTGGTACATCACAAAGCGGTTAAAGCCCAATGAGTTGGCAATAAGCCAGTGAAACATCTCCACTGAAATACCCGCAACACGGCTGGTACGCAACGCTTGAACGTTGTAGCGGTAGCTCTCGCGTTTCAGAACCGTACCTTCGCCAAACCATCCGCCGGGGGCCAAGCCTGTAAACGTAATGGCCGCACCTTGGCTCTCATCATTACTCATTTTCAACAGGCCATCAATGAGGCCAAACCAGAAGGTCACTGGTTTGCCAAAACGCACCACATAGTCGCCGGGCTGCGCAACGGTGACCAACATTTCTGCACGCACATAGGCACGCTCATCAGCAGTGAGTTCTTTGAGCCAAGCGATTTGTACAAACTCGTCGTCTGACAAACTTCTAGCGCGGTTTCTAAGTTGATCAATAGACGGCACGGTGACAAACAGGTCTCGTTTATGAAAGATTTAGGGAAAGTCCCAGCAAGGTTTACCCCGTAATTGTCGTCGAACCGACAGCTAAACGTCAAATGAATCCTTACCATAATCAATAAATATCACGCATCGTGGCGCGAAGCCAACGGAGACTCACCCATGCAACACACTTTTGTCAGCCTGCTAACCCACCACGCAAAGACGCGTCCCGACGCGCCTGCCATGCGCGAAAAGGCTTTTGGCATCTGGCAAGCCCTGTCTTGGGCAGACATGGCCCTGTTGGTCAACAACATAGCCGCAGGCTTGCACGCAGCCGGCCTGCGACGCGACGAGCACATGGTGGTGATTGGTGCCAACCGCCCCCGCTTGTACGCCACCATGCTGGCAGCCCAGTCCCTAGGCGCGATTCCAGTGCCCTTGTACCAAGACGCAGCCGGGGCTGAGTGTGTCTTCCCCATAAACAACGCCGACATTCGCTTTGCTGTGGTGGAAGACCAAGAGCAAATCGACAAAATGCTGGACATCCGCGAACAGTGCCCCCAACTGAACCACTTGTACTATGACGAGTCGCGCGGTCTGCGCAACTACGAAGATCAAGGCTTGTCAGCCATTGACCAACTGATTGAGTCGGGCCGTGCCTTCAATGCCAGCAACCCAGGTTTTATCAGCGGTGAGGTTGCCAAAGTCAAGCCCTCAGACGTAGCCGCTATGTTTTTCACATCAGGCACTACGGGCAACCCAAAAGGTGTGGTGCACACCCACCACAGCTTGCTAGACCGCGCCATAGTGGGTGCCAAGTTTGACAAGCTCACACCGGCAGAAGAGGTGCTGGCCTACTTGCCACCAGCGTGGATTGGGCAAAACATATTCAGTTATGCCCAGTGGTTGGCTGTTGGCTATGTGGTGAATTGCCCAGAATCTGTTGCCACCGTGTCCATTGACTTGAACGAAGTAGGGCCCAGCTACTACTTCGCCCCGCCGCGCGTATTCGAGGGTTTACTCACCAGCGTCATGATCCGCATGGAAGACGCAGGCGGCTTCAAGCGCGCCATCTTCCACTACTTCATGGGTGTGGCCAAACGTGTTGGCCCCAGCAAAATGAACGGCACAGCAGTCGGCTTGATGGACAACCTGTTGTATGGCTTGGGGAACATCGTGATGTACGGCCCACTGCGCAACAACCTAGGCATGTCGCGCGTGCGTGTGGCCTACACCGCAGGCGAAGCCATTGGCCCAGACTTGTTTAGTTTTTACCGCTCAATCGGCGTCAACCTCAAGCAGCTATACGGCTCTACAGAAACCGCCGTGTTTGTCTGTTTGCAGCCAGACCACCAGGCCAAGGCTGATACCGTAGGCTTACCGTGCGAGGGCGTGGAGATCAGACTCAGTGACACAGGCGAGATATTGGTCAAATCGCCAGGTCTGCTGAAAGAATATTACAAAAACCCCGAGGCTACTGCAGAGGTTTTGAGCGCCGACGGCTGGTACCACACCAGCGATGCAGGCTTTTTAGACGCCGATGGCCACCTGAAAATCATTGACCGCGTGAAAGACGTGGGCCGCATCAAGGGCGGCGCGTTTGACGGCGCTATGTTCGCACCCAAATACGTTGAGAACAAGCTCAAATTTTTCTCCTTTATCAAAGAGGCCGTGGCCTACGGCGACCAGCGCGAGCGGGTCTGCGTCATGGTCAACATCGACTTTGATGCCGTTGGCAACTGGGCTGAAAGGCGCAACCTCTCCTACTCTGGCTACACAGATTTGGCCCAAAAGCCGGAGGTTTACCAACTGATTAAAGAGTGCATGGAGCAAGTCAACGCCGACCTCAGCCGCGACGGGATGTTGGCAGGCTCACAAATTCACCGTTTCTTAGTCCTGCACAAAGAACTGGACGCTGACGACGGGGAGCTCACACGCACCAACAAGGTACGCCGCGGCTTTATTGCTGAGAAATTTTCGGAGCTGATTGACGCCCTATATGGCGACAAATCCGAGCAGTACATCAACACCGAAGTGAAGTTTGAAGACGGGCGCGTTGGCAGCGTTAGCGCCACGCTGAAAATCTCAAACACACAAGTGTTTGTCCCAATCAAGTCGCCCGCCTAAGCAGCTGCGTACAGCGCTTTTAACTAACACCACATACACAAGCAACCTACAACATGGCTAAAAGACAAATAGGCGACGTGATACTGGATGTGAACAACATCAGTTTGCGCTTTGGCGGTATCAACGCATTAACCGACATTTCTTTTGATGTACGTGAGCACGAAGTGCGCGCCATTATTGGCCCCAACGGTGCCGGCAAAAGCTCCATGCTCAACTGCATCAACGGCGTATACCAGCCTCAAGAAGGCAGTATTTCGTTTCAAGGGCAGACTTTCAAACACATGAACAGCCGCCAAGTCGCCGAGATGGGCATAGCGCGGACCTTCCAAAGCTTGGCATTGTTCAAAGGCATGAGCGTGATTGACAACATCATGACAGGGCGCAACCTGCACATGACAAGCAACATCTTCCTGCAAGCGCTTCGCATTGGCCCCGCCGCTCGCGAAGAGGCTGAACACCGGGAGTTCGTGGAGCACATCATCGATTTCCTGGAAATTCAAGCCTTCCGCAAAACGCCTGTGGGCCAACTGCCCTACGGTTTACAAAAACGCGTGGACTTAGGTCGCGCATTGGCCATGGAGCCACAGGTACTGCTCCTAGACGAGCCTATGGCCGGTATGAACGTGGAAGAAAAGCAAGATATGTCTCGCTTCATCTTGGATGTGAACGACGAATTTGGCACCACCATCGTGCTCATTGAACACGACATGAGTGTGGTGATGGATATTTCTGACCGCGTGGTTGTATTGGATTACGGCAAAAAAATTGGCGACGGCACGCCGGCAGAGGTCCGCGCCAACGAAGACGTTATCAGCGCCTACCTCGGTACCAGCCACTAAACGACACTCACTAAAAGCACTGAATCACCATGGCATTTTTTCTAGAAACCCTCTTTGGCGGCCTCATGGCCGGCATGCTTTATTCGCTTGTCGCTTTGGGCTTTGTGCTCATTTTTAAAGCTTCAGGTGTGTTCAACTTTGCACAAGGCGCCATGGTGTTGTTTGCCGCTTTGGCCATGGCAAGGTTCGCAGAATGGATACCCAACTGGCTTGGCACTGACAGCTTGCTTATTGCCAATCTGCTGGCTTTTGTTGTAGCTGCCCTGTTGATGTTTTGCATGGCTTGGTTGGTCGAGCGTTTGGTATTGCGCCACTTGGTCAACCAAGAAGGCACCACGCTGTTAATGGCCACCCTAGGCATCAGCTACTTTGTGGACGGCCTAGGCCAGTCGCTGTTTGGCAGCGATATTTACCAGATCAACATTGGCATGCCAAAAGACCCCGTGTTCTTAATGGAGTCCACGTTTGAAGGCGGCGTTCTCATCAGTCTAGAAGACTTGTATGCCGCCCTGATTGCCGCTGCATTGGTCATTACCTTGTCGCTGTTTTTCAACAAAACCAAAACAGGCCGCGCACTTCGCGCTGTGGCAGATGACCACCAAGCTGCACAAAGTATTGGCATTCCGTTGAACCGTATCTGGGTCATCGTGTGGTGTGTGGCTGGCATCGTGGCCTTGGTCGCAGGCATGATTTGGGGCTCAAAGATGGGCGTTCAATTCTCGTTAACGACCGTGGCTTTACGCGCATTACCAGTGATCATTTTGGGTGGCTTAACGTCTGTACCTGGGGCCATTATTGGCGGGCTCATCATCGGTGTCGGTGAAAAGCTGTCGGAAGTGTATTTAGGTGGTTTCGTTGGCGGCGGCATAGAGATTTGGTTTGCCTACATGCTCGCGCTGGTCGTGCTGATGTTCCGCCCACAAGGTTTGTTTGGCGAAAAAATTATTGACCGCGTCTAAGCCCGGTTCCACTCACACAACAGCCTGCACACTACAACGAGATAACGCACATGTTTTACAGAGAAAACGGTCAATTTAAAACCAGCTATGCAGCTGACCAACAAATATTCGCCATTGCACAAGACAAATGGGCGGTGCTGGGCATCGTCGCATTTGCGTTCTTTGCTGTCCCGTTCATAGCCGATGAATACATGATGCGCGCCATCTTAATTCCCTTTCTCATATTGGCATTAGCCGCTGTGGGAGTGAATATTTTGGTCGGCTACTGCGGCCAAATATCGCTAGGCTCAGGTGCCTTCATGGCGGTTGGGGCTTACGCGGCGTACAACACTTACGTGCGAATTGACGGTATGCCCCTGATCGTCGCCATGCTGTCTGGCGGTTTTTTTGCAACATTGGTCGGCATGGTGTTTGGCATACCTAGCCTGCGTGTGAAGGGCTTGTATTTAGCCGTCGCAACGCTGGCCGCACAGTTCTTTTGCGACTGGGCGTTTCTTAGAATTGGTTGGTTCACCAACAACACACCCAGCGGCTCAGTGGCCGTGTCTAACCTCCATATTTTCAACTGGACCATAGACTCCCCTGTAGACAAGTACTTGTTCTGCTTGGGCATGTTGACGGTCTTTGCGCTGTTGGCTAAAAACTTGGTGCGCTCTCACATTGGTCGCGAGTGGATGGCCATTCGCGACATGGACGTTGCCGCTGCTGTTATTGGCATCAGGCCCATGTACGCCAAGCTGTCCGCCTTTGGTGTGAGCTCATTCATTGTGGGTGTAGCCGGTGCCATGTGGGGCTTTGTGCACTTAGGGGCCTGGGAGCCAGCTGCGTTCTCAATCGACCGCTCATTCCAGCTGCTGTTCATCGTCATTATTGGCGGCATGGGCTCCATCATGGGCAGTTTCTTTGGGGCTGCATTTATTGTGATTCTTCCCATCTTCTTAAACCAGTTTTTACCCGCTCTAGGCGCGTTGGTTGGTATTGACATTTCTACCGCAGGCGTTGCTCACGCTGAGTTCATGATTTTTGGCGCACTCATTGTGTGGTTCTTGATTGTTGAGCCACACGGCCTGGCCAAGCTGTGGAGCATGGGCAAGCAAAAGCTGCGTTTGTGGCCATTTCCTCATTAATGTGTAGTTAACCGTATATGTTTCCCCGTGTGGTGTTGGGCTACAAAAGTGCTCATGAGGCACAAGTCCAACACCATGCATTTTCAGCGCTTCAACCTTTAGGAGACAACCTCATGAAGCTACGACAATTAGCCCTAGCAGCCACCATGGCCGCCGCTGGCTTGACCAGTGCTGTGGTCACCACAGCAGCCACTGCGGCAGAGCAGTTTTTCCCAGCATTGGTGTACCGAACAGGCGCTTACGCGCCCAATGGTGCCCCATTTGCAAATGGCTACATCGACTACCTCAAGCTCACCAACGTGCGCGGCGGAATCAATGGCGTCAAAGTATCTTATGAGGAGTGCGAAACAGGCTACGCCACCGACCGTGGTGTGGAATGTTACGAGCGCTTAAAAGGCAAGAACGGCGGCGCAACAGTTTTCCAACCACTGTCTACCGGCATCACTTTTGCGTTAACAGAAAAAGCCCTAAGGACGAGATTCCGCTCATCACCTCAGGCTATGGCCGCAGCGAGTCTGCTGACGGCGGCGTCTTCAAGTGGAACTTCCCATTGGTGGGTACCTACTGGACCGCCGTTGACGTATTGATCCAGCACATCGGCGCCAAAGCCGGCGGTATGGACAAGCTCAAAGGCAAAACCATTGGCTTGGTTTACCACGACAGTCCATACGGCAAAGAGGCTATTCCCATGTTGGAAATGCGTGCTGCCATGCACGGCTTTAAGGCCTTGATGCTGCCTGTTACACACCCTGGTGTGGAACAAAAAGCAACCTGGTTGAAGGTGCGTCGCGACCGTCCTGATTACGTGTTGCTGTGGGGTTGGGGTGTCATGAACTCCACCGCCATCAAGGAAGCACAAGCCACGGGCTACCCCCGCGAGAAAATGTACGGCGTGTGGTGGTCAGGTGCAGAACCTGATGTGAAAGACGTGGCTGCTGGTGCTAAAGGCTACAACGCCTTGGCATTGCAACACGGCGCTGAGCCAAACGCAGATGTGGTCAAGGAGGTCTTGAGCAAACTACACGGCAAAGGCAACGGCACAGGTCCTCAAGAAGAGGTTGGCCAAGTGCTGTACATGCGTGGTCTGGTAGCTGCTGCCATGGCGGTTGAAGGCGTGCGTTCAGCGCAAGTCAAATACGGCAACAAGGTAGTGACTGGCGCAGAAATGCGTTGGGGCTTGGAGAACCTGGACATCACAGAAGCTCAAATCAAGAAAATTGGTTTGAATGGCGTGATGAAACCAGTGTCAACCTCTTGTAAAGACCACATGGGTGCGGGCGCTGCGCGCGTTCACACATGGGACGGCACCAAGTGGGTCTTCACCTCCGACTGGTTAGAGGCAGACATGGCCATCATCAACCCCATGGTCAAAGCCGCTGCTGACAAATACGCAGCAGGAAAAGGCCTGAAGCGCCGTCCTGCATCTGACTGCAGCTCTTGATCGTTTGAAACTATACCCACCACAGGCTGATGGCCTGCGGTGGGTACTCACACCGGCTTGTGCGGCACACGACGCGCCCAGGCCCTTGTGTCAAACCGCTTAAACGCTTGCGCCTTACAACCATGCGACTTAAGCGGCTTGACACAAGCCCTCTCTTTTTTCGTGCTCAGCAGAAAGACTCTATGAACGACAGCACCACCCCGGCCAGCGCCGATCAAACAGTCCTCAACGTCAACGGCATTGAGGTCATTTACAACCATGTCATCTTGGTGCTGAAAGGCGTGTCACTGCACGTCCAAAAAGGGCAAATTGCTGCGATCTTGGGTGGTAATGGCGCGGGTAAGACCACCACGCTGCGTGCCATTTCTAACCTGTTACAAGGGGAGCGCGGTGAGGTGACCAAAGGCTCAATTGAGCTGCGCGGCGAACGCATTGAAAACCTAACCCCATCTGACCTTGTGAAGCGCGGTGTGGTTCAAGTCATGGAAGGGCGGCATTGCTTTGCTCACTTAACCATTGAAGAGAACCTCTTAACGGGTGCATACACGCGCACAGACAAGGCTGAAATTGCAGCCAACCTAGAGAAGGTTTACAACTACTTTCCTCGCCTCAAGACACGCCGTTCTTCTTTAGCGGCGTACACCTCGGGCGGTGAGCAGCAAATGTGTGCGATTGGGCGAGCCATCATGGCCAGCCCCAGCGTGGTGCTGCTGGACGAGCCATCTATGGGCTTGGCGCCACAGATCGTAGAAGAGGTGTTTGAAATTGTGAAAGACCTCAACACCAAAGAAGGCGTGACGTTTTTGATTGCCGAGCAAAACACCAACATGGCACTGAAGTACTCTGACTACGGCTACATCATGGAGTCGGGCCGTATCGTGATGGACGGCGTTGCCGCTGACTTGCGCAACAACGAAGACGTGAAAGAGTTTTACCTAGGCATGGGTGGTGGCGAGCGCAAATCGTTCAAAGACGTTAAAAGCTACAAGCGGCGCAAGCGCTGGTTGGCATAAGAACCCCCTACCCACCTTATTTATACCAAGCCCGACATAGCCTTCGGGATACACGCATGACACAAACGCATTACGACGACTTAGAAATTCAAACGCCGCTGGACAGGTCCACACGCCTGCTGGGCCAACTGCCCGCACTGGTGGCGCACGCGCAAACCAACACAGGCGCGTTTGCAGATATTCTCAAAGGCGTTGATGCCACTGGCGTTAACAGCCTAGCCGCACTCGCCCAGTTGCCTGTGACGCGCAAACACGAGCTGCTAGCGCGCCAACAAGCTGGACGCGCCGCTGACGCATTTGGCGGATTTTCAACACTGGCTTATGGCAAGGACATGCCCCATGTGTTTGCCAGTCCAGGCGCCATTTATGAGCCGGAAGGCAACACGCCTGACTACTGGCGTACGGCGCGCGCGCTGTACGGCGCTGGTTTTAGAGCCGGCGAACTCATTCACAACTGCTTTTCCTACCACTTCACACCAGCCGGCTCCATGATGGACTGCGCAGCACGGGCCATGGGCTGTACCGTGTTTCCTGGCGGTATTGGCCAAACCGAACAGCAAGTCACGGCCATGGCCGAGTTGAAGCCTGCTGGCTACATAGGCACGCCTAGCTTTTTACGCATCATCTTGGACAAAGCAGCTGAAATGGGTATCGCCTTGCCCAGCGTCACCAAAGCACTGGTATCGGGCGAGGCGCTGCCACCGTCGTTGCGCGCTTGGTTTAAAGACCGCGGTATTGCCGTTTACCAGTGCTACGCCACCGCCGACGTAGGCCTCATTGCCTATGAGACCAGTGCCTTAGAAGGCATGGTGATCGACGAAGGCGTCATTGTAGAAATTGTTCGCCCTGGCACTGGTGAGCCAGTACCTGAGGGGGAAGTTGGTGAGTTGGTCATCACCACACTCAACCCAGCCTACCCCCTGATTCGATTTGGCACAGGGGACCTGTCGGCGGTGCTAAGCGGCAGCTGCCCAACAGGACGTACCAATAAACGCATTACGGGCTGGATGGGACGGGCTGACCAAACCACCAAAGTGCGCGGTATGTTTGTGCACCCTGGTCAAGTTAATGATGTGATGCGCAAATTCCCCGAACTCACTGGACGCGCGCGCTTGGTGGTGACGGGTGCCATGGCCAACGATGCCATGTCGCTGCACGTTGAAGCAGAGTCCATTAGCGCCAGTCTCCTAGAACGCTTGGGCACCGCTGTGCGCGAAACCACCAAGCTGCGGGCTGATATCGTTACAGCGGCTCCGGGCTCATTGCCCAACGACGGCAAGGTCATTGAAGACGCGCGCAGTTACGACTAGACCATGCGTTTTCAACTTGTCAGTGGCTGCCTTGTTTGGCGTGCCACTGAGGGTTCCCGAGTGGGTTCTCAACAAGGCTTTAGCTGACGGTCCACGTGACAGCCACTTGCTCAGCAACAGACGCGTTGAGCATGCTGATAACAGGCGTGAAGCGCTGCGCCCAACTCACACTGACTTGTTCATCCAACCCGTCTTCGTCACCTTGGACTGGGCTATGGCCTGTGTCCACATTGGCTTGGCTGGCGCCCTTGACGCCGTCGCTGTGTCTGTCCGCATACGCGTTTAAGGCCGCGATGGCATTGGCCATCTCGCTTGGCTGCAATATACCCGCCACGTCACCAGACTTGCCCCAAACGCCCACCAACACCTGGCCTTGGGCGTTGAACATCATGATGTCTGCGCTTGCCTTAGATTTGAATTTAAACACCACGAACTCCTTTAACAAGCTGTGTGTTCAGCTGCTCACATCATTATGCGTGACGCCAGCTATGGCGCATGGTGGCCAGCTCGTCCATAGACCGTTGCGCTTGCTTGTCTGCCAGTTGTTTGTTGGCTTGTTTATCGCGCTCTACCAGTTTTTTCATTTTCTCGAACTCAATCCTTGCCAGCTTGAGCTGGGTCAACATCGCATAACGCACGCTCACGGCGCGTAAATAACTGCGTTCGGCTTGAACAGACACGTCGATGAGTTGCACTAAAAATTTGCGGCAATTCACACTGTCTGCCAAACGGCTGGTGCGCTCAAGCTCAGTGTGTTTGTCACGGTATTCCATCACCATATTTGTCACACGCAGCCACTGCTTATTGAGTTCTTCCTCTTTGGCTTTAGACTCCCGAAGCTGCATCTCCAATCGGTTTACTTTTTTGGAGGCCTGCTCTGCCAAAGCTGGCCAAGGGCTGATGACTGAGCTCATGCGCCAGCTCCCATGAAACTGTTCAGCATGGCTTTAGACATGTCATAACCCACCTCTTCGTGCATATCTTGTTGCAGAAAACTGACCATTTCAGCGCGTTTGGCAATCGCTTGATCCAGCTCAGGGTTGGTGCCAGCGTCGTAGGCACCCACTTGAATCAAGTCGTTATTTTGTTGATACAACGTCCACAACCGCCTGAACCGGTTGGCACGCTTGAGGTCTTCAGGCGACAGCAGGTTTTGCATCACACGAGAGATAGAGCCTGTTAAGTCAATGGCAGGGTAGTGCGCCGCATCAGCCAAGTTGCGTGACAACATCACTTGGCCGTCTAACGAGGCACGTGCAATGTCCACGATGGGATCGTTGCCGTCGTCGCCTTCGGCCAATACGGTGTAAATAGCAGTAATAGAGCCGTAGCCATTTCGCCCAACGCCTGCCCGCTCAATCAGGTTGGGCAGCAAAGCAAAGACCGACGGTGGGTAGCCTTTGGCAGTTGGCGGCTCGCCGACTGCCAAGCCAATTTCACGCTGCGCATGGGCAACACGGGTCAAGCTGTCGACCAGCATCAACACGTTTTTACCCTGGTCTCTGAAGTACTCGGCAATCACGTGGGTTAGGTGCGTGGCTTTCAGACGCAACACTGGCGAGACGTTGGCAGGCGCTGCAATCACGACCGACTTGGCCAACCCCTCTGGGCCTAAGGATTCATTGATAAACGCCTGAACCTCTCGCCCGCGCTCACCAATGAGGCCAATCACCACCACGTCTGCTTTGGTAAAGCGCGTGAGCATGCCCAACAGCACGCTCTTGCCCACACCAGATCCAGCGATCAGACCTAAGCGTTGACCACGGCCAACCGTCAGTACGCTGTTGATGGCTTTAACGCCGACGTCCAGCACTGAATCAATCGGACCACGTTCCATGGGGTTGATTGGACGACCCAGTAAACTTAAGCGCTCGCTGCAAACAGGTGCAGGCTTGCCATCAAGCGGCTCGCCCCGCCCGTCTATCACACGCCCCAATAACTCTGGACCCAAGTTCACTTGCGCCACCGCGCTGATGACACGCACCACCGCACCAGGGCCAATGCCAGAGGTTTGGGTGAAGGGCATAAGGAACAAGGTTTTGTCATTGAACCCCACCACCTCCGCCTCAACACGTGTGCCATCTGAGCCAATCACCTCGCACACTGCACCCAACGATGCCACCACGCCACGCGTTTCAAGCGTTAAGCCAACTGAGCGCACCAGCGTGCCACTGCGTTCTGGCGCTGGACTGTGTACGCGCTGCAAGTCTTTGCCAATCACGTCGTTGAAATCAAGCTTGGTCATCGGTGTCCTTGCTGGCGTTAAATGGCGGCTGCTTGTCTAGGTCGTCTGGATTTGTATATGTGTCTTCAACCGCATCGGAGTCGTCACGCGCATCTGCAGCAACCTCATCCACTGTTTCAGATGCCTGACCTGCACCGATGTGGTCGCTGACTGGTTCGATACCAGACGCGTCGTGTGCCGGCGTATTCAAACCAAAATCACTCACCTCGTCATCCAAGGCATCAATGGCACCCATCTGATCAATACCCGTTATGGCCTGCTCGCCGGGTGGCACAGCCTGGTCGTTGGCCGATACATCACGTTGAGCCGCTGCGTCTTGGCTATTTTCAATACCTTGTGCGTGGTCTGCGACCTCGGCATTGTGCGGTGCATGCGGCTGCTTGGCTGCGCTTGCGCCATCCACTTCTTGCGCATCCTCTGTGGCGTGCATGCGCTGCAACACAGAGGCCTTGGTTCCCCAATCGGCACCTTGTTGCAAGACTTGACTCGCGTCTAGCCATGTGGATGTGTCGATGAGCAACTCATCAGCCAAATGACTCAAGCGGTTGTCAATCAAATCTTGAACAACCGCATCGTTGTTGGTGACCCGAACGCTACCGCGCAGCATCGTTTTGTCTGACACCATCACCACGCCTGCACCCAGTTCTTTGTCTGCACGTTTGATGGCGGCCATATCGTCAGGGTGCAGGGCAACGCGCACCCGTTTCCCTGGGTTGTCAATATGCTCAAGCGCGGCTTGCACCAAGCGTTCAATGGCGCTGCTATCGAGCATCAGTTCACCACGCACCAACTCTTCAGCCAAGTGCAACGCCAGACGCTTCAACGGCTCAAAATGCCGCGTTGCATCATCATTCAACGTGGCCATGTCGTTCGCTGCCTGTGTCAAAGCGGCAATGGCGGTGTCTAACTCTGACAACGCCCCGCTGCGACCAGCGGCTTCGCCAGCCGCCAAACCCTGTTCTAAACCTTGTGCCAAACCTTCTTCCATACCCGCTGCTTTGCCTGCATCAAAAGAGGCTTGCTGGGCTTGAACCAAATCGGTGTTACTGACACCAGGCAGCTCAGAGGTCGTGTCGCTTAAGTTGGTGGTTGCACCCGTTGCTGAATGGTGTTGTCCATCGGATTGTTCACCAGCTTGCGCGGGGGCTGTTGCGTCTGTTGCGTCTGTTGGGCTGGATGTGCGCGCGTCTGCGCCGTGTGCATCGCTGCCAACGTCTGGGTTGCTGACCGCAGCATCGGCATCAGTGACAGCTGATTCGCTGGATTCGCTGGATTCGCTGGATTCGGACTGTTCAGTATCTGCAACAACCGCCTCGCCCACTTCAGGCGGTGTGCCATCTTTTAGAAATGCCTCAGGCGTCTCAGAAACAGGACTTTCATTTTGCGAACTGCCAGGCTGCTGCTTGAGTGCCGCGATCTCTTCCTGGTTCAACACCTTGGGTGACCAAGACTCAAACTTACCTGTTCCGGAATTGGCCCAGTTTTTTTTCTGGTAGTCGGCTTGGAGGTCAACACGCTTTTTGAGCAACGCGGTGAGGGCCCACTCAGGCTTGGGTAGCGTGGCCAATAAATTAGACAAATCCATCACCGCGTCCCACCAACATCAACTCACCAGCATCCGACATTTTTTTAGCCAACCGCATGATGTTCTTTTGCGCCTCTTCCACGTCAGCAATGCGCAATGGGCCTTTGGCTTCCATTTCGTCCATAAACATGGCACGTGCACGTGTGGACATGTTGCCAAAGAATTTCTCCTGCACAAAATCTGCCGCACCTTTGAGAGCCGTCATCAGCATGTCAGGCTCTACAGCGCGCATGAGTGTTTGGATACCCCGGTTGTCAACACCAGACAAGTTCTCAAAGGTGAACATGTTGTCTTGAATTTTTTGCGTCAGCTCGGCGTCTAAGCTGGTGAGGCCAGCCATCACCGAGGACTCCAAATCCACTTTCGCGAAGTTCATAATTTTGGCTGCCGCCTTAACGCCACCAAAGCTTGAAGACTGCGCTGAAGAGTTGTTGGCGAACTGCGACTTCATAATGGACTCCAGCTCCTCCATGGCAGACGGTTGCACCGTCTCCAGACTGGCAACACGCTGCATTATTTCGGCGCGCGTTGGGGGGTCTAAAAACGCCAACACGTCGGCAGCCACGTCGTAATCCAGCACTGACAAAATAATCGCCGTCACCTGTGGGTGCTCGCCGCGGATCATCTCGGCAATCGAACGCGCGTCCATCCACTTCAAAATATCAAGCCCTTTGCTACCTTGCCCAGGCATGATGTGGCTCAGCACGGATGCTGCCTTATCGGGACCCAACGCACGATTCAGAACCTTCTCGACATACTCGTTGGTACCCAAACCCAAGCTGGTTTGTTTTTTAAGCGTAGAAACGAAATCATCTAGCACAGCGTTGACAACCTCTTGCGACAAGTCAGACAGCGCCACCATTGCGCCGCCCAAGGCCTGAACCTCTTTAGGATTCATGTACCGGATGATGTCTGCGGCTTGCTGCTCGCCCAACAACAGCACCAACACTGCTGCGCGTTGTGTACCGTTTAGCTCGGCCAACTCTTCTTGCAACGCCTCACTCATGGCAATTGCCTCTGCCGGCTTGGCAACTGCTGCGTCTTTGCCACCTTTGCCTGCCTTGCCATCCTTGGCCGCTTTAGCGTCTTTTTTCTTGTCGTCTTTTTCAGCCATGATGGTGTGTTCCTTGAATAATGTGTGACATGTGCATTAAGTCGTTTTAATCATGCGCTTGAGGACGTTGGCCACGCGGCCAGAGTCTTCTGCCACCAACATCCTAATCAGTGCGACCTTGTCGTCGTAGGTGTTAGCTGTATCCAGCATGTCGGCCGAGATACTGGACTTCTTGGGACGCAACTTGGCTTTGATGTCTTCTAAGCTTTCGCCCTCACCGATTTGAATCATGTTCATGTCCGCCTCGCTGAGTTCACCCGCTGGGGTCTTGTCACCGGCGGCAGCAGCAGCTTGCGCAGCGGCTTCCTCTGGTGAAAGGCCAATCAAATTTTTGATGACTGGACGCACCACAATGATAAGGAAAACCAACATCAACAAGGTCATCAAGCCAGACTTAAAACTACTGATCACAGTGTCTTCTTGGTACCACGGTATTAAAGGCTCTAGAGGCTCTACTGGCTCAAACTTAGCGGGCATCAGAGTCACATTGTCGCCACGGGCTTCATCAAAGCCCACCACGCCACGCACCAGACGCAGCATGCGGTCAAGCTCTTGCTCGGTGTATGCCACGCTCGTAGGCTCGCCTGGCGTGGCTGCTTGTCCCTCAGGTAAGACAATGGGGCGCTCATTGATCACCACGGCCACCGTCATGCGGGTTACACCGCCCTGTGCGTTCTTGATGTGCTGAACAGAGCGGTCTAGTTCGTAGTTGCGTGTGGTGCGGCTAGACATTACATCTGAAGCACCTGTTGTGCCCTCACCTGGTGTGAGGGCCGTATTGGGAGTTGCCGCTGCGTTGGGCGGCGGTACGTTGGTGGTACCACCTGGCACGCCTGCAGCCTCAATGTTGCCATTGCGGTCTTGCGCCATGACTTCTGAACGTGTACGCGGTCCGTTGCCACCGCGGTCGTAGTCCTCAGTGGTGCTTTCTACTTGTGTGAAGTCCAGCGTGAGGTTGACCTGTGAACGCACATTGGCCTCACCCACGACGGGTGACAAAATTTCCACCACGCGGCTGCGCAGCAAGTCTTCTTGTGTGCGCTTGTGGTCTGACTGGGCAGACGTCAAACCCAATGGCGCCGTGCCCGGCGTCTTGGTCATGAGGTTGCCAAAGTTGTCCACCACTGTCACGTCTTCAGGCATCAGGTAAGGAATGCTGCTGGAGACGAGGTGCACGATGGCTTGTACTTGTGAATCGCTCACGCTGCGACCCGAGTAGCGTGTAAGCACCACAGAGGCTTTGGGTGGTGTGCGGTCACGTACGAACACACTTTGTTTGGGCGTGGCCAAATGCACGCGGGCATGCTGCACAGCTGAGATTTGCCCGATACTGCGCGCCAACTCTTGTTCAATAGCGGCGTTGTAACGCGCTTGTTCCATAAACTGGCTGGTCGTCATGGCATTTTGTTCACTCAAGGCGCTCAGACCAGAGACGGGTTCTCTTGGAATACCTTGGCCTGCCAAGAAGATGCGCGCTTCGTGAAAACGTGACTGGGGCACTTGAAGCTGACCGGTCATTTCATCAAGCTCAGGGCTAAAGCCACCCTGCTTCAAACTGTCGTAGGCGGCTTGCAAGTCAGCGCCTTGTAGGCCTGGCAACAAGGCGCGCGTTTGCGGTGCTTGCATCAAGCTGTAGACCAATGCCAACACCACCACAGCCATCATGGTGACAATGGCAGGCAGAGCCTTGCGAACGGTGGGTTGCTGCAGTATTTGCCTGACCTGCGCCATAGGCGATCCGCTGAGTGCCATGCCGTAGCCATAGTTCTGGCCACCGCCGCCTGGCGCACCTGCGACACCTTGACCAGTGGTTGTCATTGCACCGTTGCCGTTGCCGTTGCCGTTGCCGTTGCCGTTGCTACCTTGCGTCGCAGGCAAGTTGTTGGAGGTGCTGACGTTTGCACCTGCACTGAAATCAGTGGGATTCATTGTGGCCGCTGCTGTACTCATGGTGTCTGTTCCTTACCTGTTTAACGCGTGAAGTTATGTGTCGTTGCGTCTTAAACAGGCATGTTTAAGATGTCTTCGTAGGCTTTGAGTACTTTGTTGCGCACCTGCAAGGTGGCTTCAAATGCCAAAGATGATTTCTGCATACCCAGCACCACATCGGTCAGCGGTACGTCTTCGCCACGCTCGAATGCATTTTGCAAACTGCGTGAGGCTTGTTGGGTTTGATTCACGTTTTCAACCGCGCCACGCACCGCATCCATAAAGCTGGGTTTGTCGGTTTGCTGAACTTGGTTGAGGCCAAAGTTGGGCTGCTGGCCATTGACGGCCGTGCCCTGCTGCGCTTGTGCTTGTGTGTTCTTGAGGGTGGCCAACATAGATGCAATGTTGGCGGCGGATGTTGCTTTTTCGATCATGGCGTGCTTTCTGTTCGCTTACAGGCTTGCGCCAGCAAAGCTGGCGCCACGCTCGCGCAGTTGCGCCAACTTGTAGCGCAAGGTGCGTGGGCTGATGCCCAGTAATTTGGCCGCAGCCATTCGGCTGTCGGTGCTGTGCAACGCTGCAGCAATCACTTGGTGTTCGCTGTGCTTCATGGCGTCTTGCAAGTCAACTGGAATGGTGGCCTGCACAGGCGCCACTGGTAAGGCGTTTGCAAACGCTGGGGGCTTCACCGGTGCCTGTGCAGAACCACCAGCAGGCACAACGGCCTCGCCGAATATATGGTTGCCCGCTGTGTCGTTGTGGTGGTCGTCAAACAACAGCTGGTTGGCAGTGATAAGGCCGTCTACGCACAACACCACAGCGCGTTGCACCACGTTTTCCAATTCACGTACATTGCCTGGCCATGGGTAGCTGAGCAACAGGCTTTGCGCTTGTTCGTCCAGGTTGTATGCCATGCTTGCTTGACCGTGGGTTACCAACATTTGCGCCACCAATGGCAGGATGTCGCCGGGGCGGTCTGCCAACGGCAACAAGCTCAGGCGAAACGTTGAAATGCGAAAGTACAAGTCTTCACGGAACTCGCGGGTTTGCATGGCCAATCGCAAGTCTTTGTTGGTAGCTGCCACCACCCGCACATTCAACGCAATGGGTGACTGACCGCCCAAGCGTGTCAGCGTGCGCTCTTGCAACACACGCAACAACTTGGTTTGCAACGACATCGGCATCTCGCCAATTTCGTCTAAGAAAATGGTGCCGCCCTGTGCTTGCTCAAACAGGCCCTTGTGCTCTTTCAATGCGCCAGTAAACGCGCCCTTCTCGTGGCCAAACAACAAGTCTTCAATCAAATTCTCTGGCAACGCGGCACAATTGAGAGCCACAAATGGCTGCTTGGCGCGTGTGGACGACTCGTGCAACACGCGGGCCAACACCTCTTTACCCGAACCGGTTGGGCCCACCAACAAGGCCGTTACATCTGTTTGCGCCACGCGCTGTGCCAACGCCAACAAATGCTGGCTGGCTGGGTCTACAAATACGGCGCTCTTGGGCTTTTTAACTTGTGTGGCATCTGCCAACTGCTTGGTGGCCAATGCTTTGGTGACACTGCCCCAAGCTTTGACGCTGTAGTCGTCAGCGGCAACCACATGCAAAGCACCCTCTTGCATGGCTTGTACAGTCAGGCTTAAGTTGCGACGCTCAACGCGGCATACGACAGGCACCTTGAAGCCCATGGTGGCAATCAACTGCGTGACCTCTGTGAACAGCTCCAAGTTGTCCAGCAAGCGCACCACCACCACGTGCGCCTGTGTGAGCGCAGTGCGCAAGTCAGCCAGCATGTTGATGGTGATGGGCGCAATGCCCACCTCGCCCAATTTGCCACACTCGTCGTCTTGCAGTGTGCGCATGGGGTCTAGCCAAACGGCAGAAAAATGAAGTTGTTCGTTAGCAGTCACAGGTCAATCTCTTTAGAGTTAGAGACCTCTCTTTAGCAACCCGTGTGCCAATAGACTGCATGTATTGCTTTTAAGCTTTTAATACAGACATACCGTTTTTTTTGAGTACCTATAGCCTCATTGGCCAAGGCTTGCCGCTTTCTCGACAGCTGGTGCTACCGGGGGCAATGTATTGCCGCTTGACACCTATACCGCTGGTTGACGCCTCGCGCTGACCGTTTGTAGACAGCCGCTTACAAACAGGTCTTGAATGCAGAGGCCAAACACTGCTTGGCCACCTCAGTGGCTGTGGCGATCTCGCTGCGCTCCAACTTGAATGACGCGTAGTCGCGCACCAGCGAGGCCTCTGTGTTGCCACCCATTGCTGCCAAGTCTGCCCAAACATGGGCGGCAAATGCATCTACCTTCCCTGTGTCGCCATTGATGTACATATTGGCCGCCATCAGCTGCGCATTGGGGTGGTTTTGCTTGCTGGCTTTAACAAACCACTCCAGCGCAATGGGGGCCGATGCCATGGCACCCTGCCCTTCAAGGTGCGCCACACCCATCATGTACTGCGCGTCTTTGAGGTCTTGCTTGGCGCTTTGCCTGAACCACCGCACAGCCTCACGGGCGTTGCGCTCTACACCGTAGCCGTAGAAGTACAAGGTGCCAATGTTCAACTGGGCCTGTGCCAAGTTTTGACTGGCCGCCCGGCGGTACCACTCCAAAGCCTCTACGTAGCTTTGGCGTACCCCTAGGCCGTGCTCGTACAGGTAACCGATATTGCTTTGCGCGAAGGCGTCCCCTGCTTTGGCTTGGCCCAGCCACGCCCGCATGGCTGTAGAGTAATGACCGCGCTCCATGGCGGCTATACCAATTTCGTTGGCATCTTTGGCTGTCACTTGCGCAGAGGCTGGCGCTTGCAGCGCGCTCAGACACAGCAGAATGGCCATGTACAAATGGCGGGTCATTGACTTAAGCATGGCGTGCAGTTGTGAGTGTGGGTGTGTTGGACATTGCAAATGTGGGTCGCATGTTGTTGCGGGCGCTTGTTAAATACTGTAACGCGTCCACGGGGGCCTGTGGTGCTGGGTGCAGGCATGAATGGGTGAACAACAGCACCAACGGAGCCGCCCTTACGCCCAAATAGACTTGGGCAATTTGCTTTGTCTGGGGTCGGGCTTGGGTGTAAAACCTTGGCAGTACTGGCCGTCGGCGCGCAGCACCTCTATGGCGGGCAGCAAACGGGTTTTAAAACCCATCAGTCGGCACAGGTAAGGCAACTTGGGGTCGTAGCTGATACCAAAGTGCTGACATTGCCAACAGTTGGGGCCTTTGTTGAATGGCTCAGTCATGGTCGATGTGCTTGCCAGTCTGGTTTGGCTTGTTGTCTGGGGCGGTTGTGGGTGGCATTGCGTTGATGCCAAACTCTGGGTCATCATCTAAACCAGCTGTAATTTTATCGGTACGCTCGCGCAGCTTCGCATACCGTTCTTCTTGCGTGCTGCCATTCACCGCGACATCGCGCTTGTGCTCCCATATTTTGTAGCCCAGCATAGCCACAAATATTACAAAAAATAGGTCGCCCACCATGGCACCGTAGTTATAGCCCGGCGGCAAGCGCCATTCGGGCTTTAGCCACATGACAACCAACACAACAACAGCGGCTAAGACAAAGTAGCGGATGCGCATACACATGACGCATGGTTGTTTGTGGTTCGCAGGAGGTTTAACTATGGCCATGGTTGATGAAGAGCACGTCGCTCAGGTTCAGAGTGGACTTACAGACAAGATAAAACGGCATAGGTGCTCAACTTTTTGCTTGTCATACCGATTAAGAAGATTAACCTTAAACGCTTTCATGCACACGGGGGCTGCAACATGTCCGCATGGTTGCGCCGGACACAACACCAACCTAGCATCTCACACAATGGCAACCCTCATACTTTGTTACGGCATGATCACTGGCCAATGCGGCACCTTGGCTGAATACCCGTTTCCAACCATGCAAGCATGCCAAACCGAGCGTAAGTATGTGGTGGCCAACCGCACGCAATACTTTGTATTTGCTGTGTGCAGAGATGGTGCACCAACGCCACCCAAAGGTGACAACTGATCAATTGTTAACACCACCAGCACGTGTCGCCCATGGCGGCTTGCTGCAACGTAGGTGCCATCAACTGCCCTTGTGTGAGCCTACCAAATATTAGGCCTACAGACAATCATCCTGACATTCCTTACGCATCAACTTTGTTTACTGCAACAGCTTCAACACGCCCTGTTGGTCAGCATTGGCCTGCGCCAAAATAGCCGTCGCAGCTTGCTGCATGATTTGTGTCCTCGCCAATTCTGTTGACGCTGCCGCGTAGTCCGCGTCTTCAATTTGGCTGCGTGATGCAGAGGTGTTGACTGACACATTCATCAAGTTGTCGATGGTGTGCTCCAAGCGGTTCATGATGGCACCCATGGTGGCACGTGTGCCGTTGACCTTGTCCATGGCCACGTCCAGCTTTGCAAGTACCGCTGTTGCGGCAGCCTGCGAGTCGATGCGGTTAACACGCGTGGCTTTATCCCACAACGCAACATCGCCTGTGATGTCACCCGTGATGGTGCCACCGCTTCCGAAATCTGCCAGGTCAACACTGACCGTTTGGTTGGCACTTGCGCCCACATGAAAGCTCAAACGCCCCACATTGGGTGGCGTCATTTTCGTGACGGCCGCATCGACGATACCGCCAAACGTGCCCTCGCTAAAACCCAATGCTGTGAAATTGCTACTTGTGCCGTAGCCGTTAGAGCCTGGCTCCACGCTGAATGCTGTGGCGCTGTGCAGTTTGACGCCACCATACACGGTTGATGCGGCTGTTATGGCGCCGGACACTGTTTGATTGGTAACTCCTGGCGAGTTACCACCGATCAGCGCCGTCGTACCCAAACCAAAGCTGGTACCGAAAAGATTGGCATTGCTGCTGTTGTCAATCCATACGGACAGGTTTCGACCATCCTCCGTTTGTAAAGTGACGCCACCTTGCAGGTTGGCCGTTGCCACCACACCAGTTGCACCGGTTAACGGGTTGACTGCGGCAACGACAGCTGCCGCGCGCTCGGTTGGGGTCTGTGTTCCCGTGCCAAAGTCAACTTGTACATTTTCGCCGTTGATCCAAATAGACTGCAAACCCGTATAAGAGCCCACTGTCGTGACAGTACCCGTTATTTCTGCAGGTGTTGCCGTGGCGGTGACACCGGTTGTGGCTGACACAGCGTTAATGGCCGCTGCCATGGCAACGCCACTGGCAGCTCTTGTATTGGTTAGCGTTGTGAGCGCGGCGCTTTCTGTTTTTGTGTCGCCAGCGGCCGTTGCACCTGGAATACTCACACCATTGATAACCAAGTCACCCGTTGACAATGACAACGGGGTACCACTGCTTGCCACCACCGCTCGGGTTGCAGACAACAGGGTGGACTCGTTGGTGGAATAGTCCCCCAAGCGCATGGTCGCGCGCGCAGGGTCGCCCGTAGCGGTGGTCGTGACGATAATGGGCGCTTCAACCTTAGACTCTAAAGAGTAAGTGCCTGCTTGCACGCCTTCTTTCAAGCCTGTGCGAGCGCCAAAAGTCGCCGCTATGTCAGATGTGCTGAACGTAATTTCAATATTGCGACCATCTGCGGCGACGAGGCGCAACCCTTCAGTGTCGCTGTCACTGTTGACGGCAACCACACCGGTTTTGTCGCTGATACGGTTGATGGCGTCCATAGCCGCAACACGTGATTCGCGTGTGTTGTTCAGCACAGATGTGATTGTGGGCGATGTAAAGCCGTTGATCACCACGCGGCCAGTGACCACTGAGGTGCCTGTTTGCGCTGTACCCGTCATGGTGTTGACGTTGACAATGGCGTTAACGCCTGTCAGGTCTGTGTAACGGTTGACAGCGGCCGCCTTGGCTATTGCCGAGCCCGACGCGTTGTTGGAAGGCGATAGCGCATCATCGCTGGTATACGATGACCCAATTGTGACGCTGTTGATGACCAAATCGCCGGTATTCATTGCTGGCACACTGCCAGGCACATCAACAGACAACGTCGCCGTTCGAGCGGTCATGTTCAAAGCCAACGGCGTTGCCGTTGTGTCTTTGAATGTGTAGGTCAAGTTATCAGAGATAACTTGTGCGTTATTGCCGGTTGCTGCGGTAAAGGTGACCGTACCCGCGGCTGCAGGTGCTCCTGCCGTCATGGTGATGATTTCACCCGATGACGCTGTGAAGGTTGCCGTTGCGGCGCCACCTGTTACAGATACAGTGAGTGACCCACTTTGTAAAAACTTGCCATTAGAGTCAAACAATTCGTCAGCCGTGCTGATCGCTTTGACCTCCAGAGGTGATGATATAGCGGTGCCTGAAGCTACTGCCGAATCAGCGAACACCGGGAAAGCGGCGATCTCACCTTCAGACCCTGCATACTGAATAATGACAGTCGCATTGCTTGCAGTTACTGTGCGGCCACTGTCTGGACCGTAGGCGTCGCTTGCACTCAGTGCAGCAGCAACAGTACTGGCAACTAAGGTGTCTGCAGCGCTTGCTGGCAGCGTTACATTTACCCCGCCATAAGTGATAGTGCCTCCTGTGGTGGCAGCTGCAAACGTAATGGTTTGCTTCTCGCCTTCCTGAGCGCCACCTATGTCCCTGGTCGTTGTAGGACTGATAAATACAGTGCCATAAGTAGGCTCTGACGTGGCCTTGTACACAGGGCGCTCGCCGACTGCCTCGCCGGCTGTACCGTTGAGTATAGAAAAGCCGTTCCACTCAGTTGTGTCAGAAATACGCACAATTTCTTGTTTAAGCTGCTGGAATTCCAAATCCAAGTAAGCGCGCTGGTCGCCAGAGTTGGTATCGTTGATTGCCTGAACGGCCAATTCACGCATGCGTTGCATCATGTCCGTGATTTCCATGGTCGCGCCTTCAGCCGTCTGAATCATGGAGATGGCATCACCTGCATTGCGCACGGCTTGGTTCAAGCTGCGAATTTGCTGCGTCATGCGGGTGGCAATGGCCAAGCCAGCTGCATCGTCCTTGGCAGAGTTGATACGCTTACCGGTCGACAACTGCTCCATGGCAGACGCTTGTTCACGGCCGGAGGTTTTCATGGCGGCTTGTGTGTACAGCGCTTTAACATTGGTATTGATGACTGACATTTACTAGCTCCTGCCCCTCAATTTTGGATGGGCTTAAGTTTTGAAAATTTCCACTCAAGAAAGTGGCTATGACTACGATAAGCATGATGCGTGCCAGCTTTATAAAGCCCTTGTACTTGGCACATTCACATGCTTGCCAATCAATTCCACCTCGAAACCGTTATAAACACACACTTTTTTAATACTTGCCGCACCCTATGACGGAAAAGCGGCAACTTGTTGCCAAGAGGTGTCAGCTTGCCGCTTAGCGGCAACTTGGGCATGTGAGCCTCTAGTCAGCCGTAAAAAAACCGGCCTGTAGCCGGTTTGTTATGGGGGTAAGACAGCGCTTGGCTTAATCAGCGCGAACCGCCGCAAAGGTATGCAAACCCATACTTTTCAGCTGTGCATGCTGGGCCAACAAGTCGGCGTCTTCGGGGTAGTAGACCAAGCCCAGCTCAACCGTCTCTAATGCAGACATGGGATCCAGGTCGCAACGGTAGGCACGTGCCAACATCAGGTACGTAAACGCCTGTGTACGCTCGGCTTGCAAGGTTTTTAACTCGATTAAGCGCTCAATGGCATAACCCCACTCTTGCTGCGTAGCGGCCAACAAGCCAGTGATGGCCAACATGTCTTCGCTGTGTGGGTACAAGCTAAGACCCGCCTCGCCCAAGGCTACGGCCAAGTCGTTGCGGTCTTCAGCCATCAAGGACTGAATGGTGTTGCGAATATCGGTAGGTGTGTAACGCTGTAAATCTGACAGCGGAAACGCGCTGGCACTGCTGAGATTGTGACTGCGAAGAGAATTTAAAAGACTGGTCATGGGTAGCTCCTAAGGAAAAATAGGTTCGAAAGTGTGCTTATAAGAGTTCTAAAGCAAAATTTGAGCCAACCCTCTACCCTTCATGGCATGGCACAAGCTAGAAGCACAAGTTTTGTGCCCGAATACTGTTATAAAACTAATTATTCGTTAAGTCGTACCGATATCTTGACTTAGAGCGACTGAAAATAGCGCTAACCAACCGTCTAAATTTTTAAAATAATGTCACGAACAGCACTGTTTTTAGACCGCGACGGCGTTATCAATCAAGACAACGGTTATGTTTATTTGCGTCATGAGTTTAAATTTCTTGACGGCATTTTTGATTTGGTTAGGCATGCCAACACGCTGGGCTACCTAGTCGTAGTAGTAACAAACCAAGCCGGCATAGGTCGCGGCTATTTCACAGAAACTTCTTTTGCAACTCTAACAAAGTGGATGGTGGCTGAATTCCAAGCAGCGGATGCAATACTTCACAAGGTTTACCACTGCCCGTATCACCCAACAGCTGGACTGGGAAAGTATTTAAAAGATGACTTTTCACGCAAGCCGAAACCGGGCATGATCTTACAAGCTGCCAGAGAGCTACATATTGATCTCAGCTCATCCGTCATGATCGGAGACAAGGAAACTGATATGCAAGCGGGAATTACAGCTGGTGTGGGTAAAAATCTTTTGCTTGCCCCAGATCAACACCCAGTTTCAAATATGGCTCAATACCAACAAATTTCCTCACTGAAAGAAGCCTTTGAACACCTGTCAAACAGACTTGACCCTAGGCTGAGCTCGTGAAGCTGCTTGTTTTATCTGGTGGGTTCGGTACCCGCCTTAAAAACAGCATTGGTGATCTACCTAAGTCACTAGCACCTGTGAATGGTGTGCCATTTCTCTACTTGCAACTCAGACATTGGCGTAGCCAAGGGCTTACAGACTTTGTCTTTTTGTTGCACCACCAAGCAGAGCAAATTATTGGTTTTATAGAGTCCGAACGACTTGGCTTGTTACAAGGCTGCTCTGTAAATTGGGTGGTTGAGCTTTTTCCATTGGGTACTGGCGGTGCCATCGCGAATGCAGTGCGCACACTAGAATTAAAAGGCGATTTTTTAGCCGCAAATGCTGATACTTGGCTTGGAACTGGTGTCAGTGCTCTACTAGACACGCCCTCGCCCACCATTGCTGTCGTTAAAATGACAGATACAAGTCGATACGGAAGCGTTCAATTTAACTCGCTTCACATGGTAAGTAAATTTGTGGAAAAAAACGCTTTACATGGATCATGTTGGATAAACGCAGGTTTTTTCCGTCTGGACGCCGAGCTCTTCACAGCTTGGGACAGCAAACCATTTTCACTAGAGAAACAACTATTTGAACCTCTGATTAAGAATCAAACTCTTAAGGCCTTACCGCTTCAAACAGATTTTTTGGACATTGGTGTGCCAAACGACTACAGCCGTTTTTGCCGATGGGCAGAGGCTGATTACAAAAGTAATCTATGGAATTAAGCCATTATCTTGTTGCTGCAGCCGCGTCCTTGCGAGATGCACTGACAAAAATCAACGCTAATCACAACGGCACTGTATTCCTACAGGACCCGCAAGGTGTTGTGATTGGCGCTTCAACGGACGGCGATATCCGCAGGTACTTGATCTCTGGGGGCACTTTAGATGACCCTGTGTCCTGTTGCGTGAACCCTGATTTTCTTTGGGGAACACACGCTGAACCTCGCGAACAATTACTGAAAAAATTAGACCAGCGTATCCGCGTCCTGCCCATCCTAAACAAGGCCATGCAGCTAGTTGATGTCATCAGCCGAGACCACATACCATTGACATTAGAGGGCCCTGTCTATGCTCGGTCAATGGCTCCTGTACGTGTGAGTTTCGGCGGAGGCGGATCGGACTTAACCCACTACTTTGCTGAAGGGAACGACGGCGCAGTCATCAACGCGACCATCTCGCTTTACAGCCACGCAACGCTCAGATTACGCGAGGACACAAAAGTCATCATTCACTCTCTTGACCTTGACAAAACAATCCAAGCTGACAGCTTAGCTGACGCGCTAGTCATACCTGGACCCTTTGGCCTCATTCAGGCTCTGCTAAAAACCGTCGATCCGACCTTTGGCTTCGAACTATTTCTCCATTCCGACTTCCCAATGAAGTCAGGACTTGGGGGCTCCGCGGTCATCTCGGCTGCTGTGCTCGGGTGTTTTAATCAATTCCGAAGAGACCGGTGGGACCTGCATGAGCTCTCTGAAATAGCTTACCAGGCCGAACGTCTGTATTTGGGTGTCGCAGGCGGTTGGCAAGATCAATATGCCACAGTATTTGGGGGCTTTAATTTTATGGAGTTCCGAATGAACCAAAACATTGTTCATCCACTGCGTGTTCAAGCTGACACACTATTGGAACTTGAGGAAAGCCTAATTCTGTGCGACACGGGCTCAACTCACGACTCAAACGAAATCCACATTTCGCAGCAAAAGCAAATGGAGAAGAGTCATATTCTAAAAATGGTAGAAGAGAGCGTGCGCTTAAGTTATGAAATGCGAAACGCCATTCTTAGAGGTAAGTTATTGGGTTTTGGCCAGATGCTAGACCAAGCATGGCAACTCAAACGCCAGTTCAGCGAAAAAATTTCCGATCCTCGCTTAGACAAAATTTATACACAAGCGCAGCGCAACGGCGCAGTTGGTGGCAAGCTTTTAGGTGCTGGTGGAGGTGGTTTTTTTCTATTTTATGTGCCGGCTTTTAAAAAGCATGACCTCATGAAACATCTCGTATCGGTAGGCCTTTCACCTCGACCTTTCCGATTTGAGTCCCGAGGACTTCAAGCTTGGACTGTCCGTGAATCGCACGAAACGCCACAATAGTAAAACTTATGATTTCAACTATTTCAATGCATATCGCCGACTTTGAAATTGGTACAGGTCGCACGTTCGTGATCGCCGAAATTGGAAACAACCACAACGGCAGTTTCACAAGTGCAATAGACTTAATCGATAAAGCTCAAGCTGCTGGCGCAGATTGCGTTAAGTTTCAAATGCGCCACTTAGACCAAGTTTACAGACATCGTAGTCTCAAAAAAAATGGTGAAGACTTAGGTACTGAGTATGTTGTGGATCTACTGAATAGATTCGAATTAAGCGTAGAAGAACACCGCAAACTATCGGACTATTGTTGCAAAATCAATATTCTTTACCTGTGCACCCCTTGGGACGCAGTCAGCGCTGACACGCTTGAGAGCTTTGCAGTTCCTGCCTACAAGGTGGCTTCGGCAGACCTCACTAATTTACCCCTAATAGAACGCCTCATTGAGACCAAAAAGCCCCTCATCCTATCAACAGGCATGAGTACGGCCGATGAGGTTGAAGTGACCGTGAGCTTCCTGAAAAAGCGGGCGGCGGAATTTGTCCTGTTGCACTGCAACAGCACCTACCCCGCGCCGCTGCATGACATCAACCTCAAGTGGATGGCCTCGCTGCGCCGCCTACACCCACTCATAGGTTACTCCGGACACGAACGGGGAGTCAACATTTCCTTAGCGGCCACCGCGCTAGACGCTTGCATTATTGAGCGACACTTCACGCTGGATCGAGAAATGGAAGGCCCAGACCATGCTGCAAGTCTGCTGCCAGCCGAGTTTGCGAATATGGTAACGGGCATTCGCGAAATCGAGCTTGCGAAAGGCATGGGGGAACAACGCCAACTATCTCAAGGGGAAATGATCAACCGGGAGAATTTGGGGAAAAGTTTGGTGGCCGCTGTACCGCTGGCAAGAGGCACCATAGTAATGCCCCAGCATGTAAAGGTACGTAGCCCGGGACAAGGCTTATCCCCTCAAAAATACGAAGCCCTGTTAGGTCGAACCGTCCAGCGCGACATTGAGGATGAGGGATTTTTCTTTCCATCTGATCTGCAAGATAGTCGCGTGGAGCCAGGGTCATATAACTTTTCTCGTCCTTGGGGACTGCCCGTTCGTTACCACGACTTTCAAGAATACGCGAGTCGCGTGGTGCCAGACCTTTGGGAGTTTCACCTCTCGTACTCGGACATGGAGCTTGACCCATCGAAATACCTAACAATACAACCAAACACTGGTTTCGTAGTGCATGCACCAGAGCTATTTTCAGGCAGTCGGCTAATGGATTTGGCGACACCCGATGAGGCATACCGAAATGACTCCATCCGAGAGACGCAAAGGGTCATCGACATCACGCGTGCGCTCAAGACCTACTTCCCCACTACGGCTTGTCCGATGATCGTTGCCAACATTGGCGGCTTCACCATGGACGCTCCTCTAGCTGCGGAATTTATCCAAGGGTACTATGAGCGCTTCGCGGACAGTCTGTCGAAATTAGACCTAGCAGGTGTTGAGCTCATCCCGCAGACCATGGCTCCATTTCCTTGGCATTTTGGTGGGCAGCGCTACCAAAACCTGTTTGTAAAAGCCAATGAGATAGGTCAGTGGTGCTCCCGCCTAAAGTTGAGGATGTGTTTCGACGTTTCGCACTCAAGCCTTGCCTGCAACCATTTTGAGGTGGATTTTAACGACTTTTCGCTGAAGGTAGCGCCCTTCACGGCGCACTTGCACTTAGGGGATGCCGCAGGTGTTAACGGCGAGGGGCTTCAGATTGGCGAGGGCGCCCTAGACTTCGCGCGCCTGGGGCAAGTACTCAAAAAGGGGTGTCCACACGCGAGCTTTATCCCCGAAATATGGCAAGGGCACAAAAATGGCGGCGAAGGATTTTGGATCGCTTTGAACAAGTTAGAACGCCTACTATGAATGACTATATTTATGCTCACATCAGGTCGTCTATTGACACCAAGGAGCGGCTACTGAAAAGCAAACAATGTATCTCAAAGATTGAGGTGTTTGCGACGGCTTGGCTACAGTGTTTACGTGGCGGCGGTAAGCTGATTTTTGCGGGTAATGGGGGAAGCTTTGCTGATGCACAGCACCTATCGGCGGAACTTACTTCTCGTTTTATGTTCGATCGCGCACCGCTCGCCTCATTAGTGCTGGGTGCCAATAACTCTGCCATAAGTGCTATCGGTAATGATTACGGCTATGACCAGGTGTTTTCTCGTGAGCTGACGGGTCTGGCGCAGCCAGCCGACGTTTTTATTCCCATAACAACGAGCGGCAACAGTCCAAATATTTTTTTAGCAACCCAACAGGCAAACAAAATTGGGTTGGTCACCACGGCACTCACAGGAGAGACCGGCGGGAAATTGGCGAGCATTTGCGACTGCTTATGTATTCCATCTAAGAATACAGCTCAAATTCAAGAGTGCCACATCATGGTCGGACATATTATCTGCGGCATTGTGGAAGAAATTTATTTTAAAGGCTGATTGGATAGTGAAAACTACAAATACTCACAAAATCGGCGTAATGCAAGGACGATTGGTCCCAAAATTTAACAATCAATATCAGGCGCATCCGATCGGTTACTGGGACTCGGAATTTGATCTCGGAGCCCGAGTCGGGCTTGATCTGATAGAGTTCATTGTTGATCTGGCTCACATTGAAAGTAATCCCTTAATGAACGCAGAAGGGCTTGCAAATTTGGCAACTGTGATTTCACGCTCTGGCGTAAACGTATCAAGTGTTTGTGCAGACTGCTTTATGTCTGCGCCATTGCATAGCAGCAGCGCCGAAATAGCGGCATCTAGCCAAACATATCTACGCCGGTTGATAGATCATGCACCAGTGATAGGCATTTCGGATATCGTTATCCCGTGTGTTGACCAGGCGTCCTTGCGTACAAAAGAAGATGAGGTCCGCTTTATAGCGGCCCTGGAACCCTTACTACCGGCAGCAGAAAAAAATAATGTTAATCTTGCTCTGGAAACAGACTTAAATCCGCAAAAATTTGGATGGTTGTTAGAGCAACTCAAATGCTCACGAGTGTCCGTCAATTATGATACCGGCAATAGTGCGGCCCTTGGCTACGATCCACGCGAAGAATTGGCTATTTATGGATCCCGAATTACCGATATACATATTAAAGATCGCGTTCGTGGCGGCGGCTCAGTTGTTTTAGGTACAGGCGACACTGATTTCGATGCGGTCTTTGAGTCACTTTTACCTTTCAATTACACTGGATTTTTTATCCTCCAAGCTTACAGAGATGAAGAAGGTCTCGCGATATTCAAGAAGCAATTATCATGGATAAAGCCTTACATTAAACAACTGGCCTCGGGGAGTAAATAGTGAATTCTATCGCGATCATTCCTGCACGGGGAGGCTCAAAAGGCATACAGCATAAAAATATCGTTAAACTAAACGAGCACCCTGTCATTGCGTACTCGATAGCTGCGGCGAAGGCATGCAGCCAAATTTCCCGTGTTATCGTAAGTACGGACTCGCATCAAATAGCAGACATTGCCAGATACTACGGTGCCGAGGTCCCATTTATGCGACCGGCAGAGTACGCAACAGACACGTCAACTGATAGGGAGTTTTTGCTACACGCTTTAAACTGGCTTTCCGAGCATGAGGACGTGCAGCCGGACCTGTTGGTGCATTTGCGCGCGACAACGCCCTTGCGTGATCCTAGGGTAATAGACGAAGCGGTCGCTTTATTTTCCAATTCTCCGAAGGCAACATCGCTTCGGTCTGCCCACATGGCTTCTAAAACACCTTACAAATGGTTCGAAATGGACGAAAACGGATTTTTCCAAGGCATTAGGCCATTGGATATGCGCCCTGAGTACTACAACTTACCTCGACAAATGTTCCCCGCCGTCTACGATCCAAATGGCTATGTAGATATATTAAGACCTTCTCAGATTCTAGATTCTGAAAGTGTGCACGGGGAGTTTATTCTAGGCTTTATCACACCTTTTTGTCATGAAATAGATGAGCCTGGCGATCTTCTATTTATGAACTACTTGGCTGAGAAAAATACTGCGCTACTGCCTTATTGTGCAGAGATACCGTTCGCTTAACTACGAAAGAAGTTTTTAAATGAATGATTACCTAAATATTGTGTATGACAAGAAATTACGGCCCTATACTGATTACCCGGCAAAACTTACGCAATTTCTATTTGAAAAATTTAATATGCAGGCCGGGCAGATTTTATTAGAGCCTGGTTGTGGCCGCGGGGAGGTACTGCGGTGCTTCAAAGACCTTGGGATGTCAGTGAAGGGTTGTGATATTTCGCCAGAGACGGCCGTACTTCTTCAGGACCTAGAGATTGAGATCTGCGATCTTGAAGATAGTGGCCTCCCATATTTAGACAATAGCATGGATGTTATTTATACAAAATCATTTCTCGAACATTTTTACTACCCAGAACGCTTCCTGAAGGAGGCGATGCGTGTGCTTAAGCCTGGTGGCTTGATAGTTAATATGGTCCCCGATTGGGAGTCGAACTACAGAAAGTATTATGATGATTACACGCACCGTACCCCCTTCACTTCAATCTCCCTTCGACACATCCATTTAATTCATGGCTTTGAACACGTCACAGTAGAGAAATTTCGTCAGCTTCCTTTTTTATTCCACTCACCTTTTCTAAATTCACTTTGCTCGCTAATCGCTCCCTTTGTGCCATTGCGCGCAAAAGGCAAGATCCGGTGGGTCCGTGAATTGATGCTGATAGGTGCTGGCAGAAAGCCACTCAAGCAGGTTGGGACGGTATGAAGGTACTTTTCATTGGTCTTGGAGGGATCGGACAACGACACCTTCGTAACCTACAGTTGCTGGTTGGCACTAAACTGCAAGTTCTAGCTTACAGAGAATTAAATCGGGGTCAAGTCATCAATGAGAAATTGGGTATTGATGAAGGCGCAGATCTAGAAAGTCGCTTCGGAATACAAGTTTTCAATGACCTAGATCTAGCGCTAGCAGAGAAACCCCTGATAGCTTTTATATGTAATCCGACCAGCAAGCACATGGCGGCTGCGAGATCTGCAGCGGACCAAGGGTGCCACCTCTTTATAGAAAAGGCTTTGTCCGACTCGATGAATGGTGTAGACGATCTGGTTGCGCTCGTGAGCAGCAAAAAGCTGGTGTCTATGGTTGGTTACCAAATGAGATTTCACCCCTGCCTTCTTGAGCTCGAGAGAATTCTGAAGGAGGGTTCGGTTGGGAGGGTTCTGGCTGTCAACCTTGAAGTTGGGGAGCACATGCCAGATTGGCACAAGTACGAGGATTACCGCACACTGTATGCAGCCAGAAAGGACCTAGGGGGCGGCGTAATCGTGTCCCAGATCCATGAATTAGATTACCTTCAGTGGTTATTCGGTGCTCCCAGTAGCGTTTACGCTGTTGGTGGACATTTAAGCAGCCTGGACATAGACGTTGAAGATGTGGCGAGCATCCTTATGACCTGCACCTACGGTGGCCAAAAAATTCCTGTTCACCTCCATCAAGACTACCTACAGCGGCCTCCTACGAGAGGGTGCAAGGTCTTAGGCGATAAAGGCGTAGTTTATTTAGATCTAATGGCGAATACAGTTCTTCATTACGACGAGCTAGGCAAGGTTGCGCTAAGTCTAAAATTCTCGGATTTTGCGAGGAACCAGCTTTTCTTAGGCGAGATGCGCCACTTCCTTTCGTGCGTTGAAACTGGTGAGGAGACCTGTATCCCCCTTGCGGATGGGGCGATTAGCTTGAAAACAGCGCTGGCTGCCAAGCAGTCTATAGAAACTGGCCAAGTGGTCTATCTTTAAAGTTACGCCCATCAACTGTTTTCTACGTGGATCATCGCGAACAATACCCAGACACTCAAAAGTCTGGTATTAGCATCTAAGGCAATGTTTTGGCTACAAAATTTGAAAAATATGATCTCACCGGAAAAGTCGCGCTGGTCACCGGCGGGGCCGGACTCCTGGGACGACAGCACGCGAGCGCACTTCTCGAGAGTGGTGCCACAGTTGTGCTAGCCGATATCTCGATAAACGCACTCGCAGTTGCGCGCACCACATTACTCAACGAGTCACCCTCCGCACAAATACTTACCAAGGTAATGGATGTGTCAAACCCGGCTGACATCCGTCGTGTTGCGGAAAGCCTCAATGGTTTACGCGTTGATATTCTTATCAATAATGCCGCAATTGACCCCAAAGTGACCGAGGACTCCGGGCTCGTAGACACATCCCGAATGGAAAATTTTCCGCTACTGCAATGGGAACAACAAATTGCGGTCGGCTTGACGGGCGCATTCCTTTGTAGCCAGGTCTTCGGGGCCGCAATGGCTCGTGATGGACTCGGCGGCGTAATATTAAATATTGCCTCTGACCTGTCAGTGATCGCGCCTGATCAGCGTTTATACGAGATCCAGGGCCTGTCCGCGGACCAGCAGCCGGTAAAACCTGTGAGTTACTCCGTTATTAAAGCCGGCTTGGTCGGACTAACACGCTATCTGGCTACCTACTGGGCCACGAGTGGGGTAAGAGCAAACGCGCTATCTCCAGGCGGGGTGCAAAATGAGCAGGGGCATGAATTTGTGCAAAAACTTATTACCAGAATCCCGATGGGAAGAATGGCAAGCCCTGATGAGTACCGAGCCACTGTATAGTTTCTTTGCTCTGACGCCTCATCGTATCTCAATGGTCAAAATATAGTAATGGACGGCGGACGCTCCGTGTGGTAGCTTCCTCGGCTGGCCCTCCCCCCTCGAACTCAGTACTAATCCGTGGTAGCGTAAACTTCCAGTCCATAACATTCTTAACACAGTGGAGTAAATAATGACCTGAAAGATATATTATTCAAAGAATTTAACTTTATGCAATACGTTAAGTCAAACAATATTGCTAGGCTGGTTGGCGTAGATTTAGCAGCGGAGCATGTGTCAGTAAAATTTGATGGGTCTAACCCGGACCGACACATTACTTTTTGGGATTATAAAAAATTAATTGACTTGACCGATAGCCTGGGGTTCTCGTCTTGCATACCGGTATACCAAGGGTCATCTGTGGCAGCACCATTTACAAATATTAATGTTTTTGATACGACAGAACCTCATATTAGCTTCTATGTTGAAATTGTTAAATAGTGCAAATACCACAAAATACTCTGTTTGCAGAGCGCCCTAAATTACAAGAAGTAATATCTACATTAACTTCGGCTGTAGCGCATCATGATTGTAATCATGATCTGCGACCAGACTGATTAGATAAATTCAGTCATTTTAAATACGAATTTTTTCATCCGTTAAACGGGCATATTAACTAAATCAATACACAATTAAAAGTCATGAGCCCTAAAGAATCAGGTCACCAGGTAAAAAATATTATTTTAGAGACTCTTTTGCGCATAAATGCAGTTTCCAAAGATAATATAGAATTATTATCAGATCACACAAGGGATAAGCCCGATTTAAGCGTTTTTACAGATTGCAAAACTGGAGTTATTTTCATTAATGCATTTTTCGTAGGAGAATCCGAATACATAGACGGAGACTATCGGAAGATGAAATTAATAGACAATATTCATGAAGGCGTGCGATATGAAGATGACAGAGATACTGCTCGCCGATTCGATGCATATAAGCAATTTATAGCTGGCAAGGATATTTGTGACTTCGGCTGTGGTGCTGGCAATTTTTTAAAGAAAGCTAAGAAGTTAGCGGGTAGCGTATTGGGTGTAGAGCTTCAATGGGACTATAGACAACAACTAAATAACTTCGGCATTGCCTGTGAGAGCGGACTTCAGATGGCCGATGAGTCCTTAGATACAATTACACTATTTCACTGCCTCGAGCACTTACCCGATCCAACGGAAACACTAGAAAAATTACGAAAAAAACTTAAACCGGATGGTGAGGGAATTATTATTATTGAAGTACCACATGCGCGGGATTTTTTAATTGCAAATTTAAAGCTCCAAGAGTTTATCGACTTCACTTTATGGTCCCAACATCTTGTATTGCATACCAGAGAGTCCTTACGCCTCCTACTTGACGATGCGGGCTACAAGAATATAGTCATCCAAGGGGTGCAGCGATTTGGCCTTTCAAACCATCTACATTGGCTTTCCGCCAAAAAACCGCAAGGCCATCGTTCTGTTACGTCGGTTTTAGATACGCCTGAATTACAACTTGCATATCATAATGCTTTATCTAAAATTGATGCGACTGACACACTCACTCTCATAGCGACGAACTAGCGCTGACAGATTCAATATTGAAGTGTAAAACCTACAACCTGATGAACGAGTGATCTTCTCCAATCTCAGACAATAAAACTTCAGCCAGAGCAATTGCGCGAATGTTACGTTGATCGGCTCTATAATTTGAAAATCAAACGCTTAAGAATTCCTTTAAGTGTGCAAGCATGTGCGGAACTTGATCTTGTAATGGCTCACCCGTAGGTGGCGTGAAACTACAAATAGTCTCAAACCAAGGTGTTTGGGGTTGACCTAAGTACTGCCACTGTCTTCTGCCAAACATCACCGTGGGTAACCCCATTGCTCCCGCAAGCTGCATAACAGCTGTACTTGGGCTAAGGATCATATCCATGTGAGACATTAGAGCCGCTAGTTGTTCTTGGTTGTTGGTTAAGTCCACGTCTGCCCAGCGGTGTATTTTAATATTCAAGGCTTGCTCAGCTGCCACGATTTCCTGCTCACAATCACCATATTGCAGGTTGACAATCTCTATATTCTCCATACATAAGATTGGTGCCAGGTCTGAAAGTGATAAATAATGTTTCAAACGCTGAGCATTTACTTTGCCGCTTCGCCAGCAAATACCAACGAGCCTCTTCGGGCGCAAGGCTTGTAAGCGTTCAGCAAATTTGAGTATGAGTTCGGGGTCAGGTTGAATATAAGGCTCGAATTTCGTGAAGTCCTCCATATGACTGCGAAAAATCCTACACAGTGATGCAGCAGGTATTTGCACCTCATAATCTACACTCGTTAAGGGTCCAAGTTGACTGGCGCGTACAGTTGCATCTGGGAATGATCTTTGTAGCAGCGTTACCAGCCTTGGCTGACACTCAATCATTAGCGATGCACAACATTGCTGTGCTTCTTTCAGCATACTAAAAAACCAAAACTCATCACCAAGGCCCTGCTCCCCCCAAACCAAGAGGCGTTTATTTTTAATATCCTCACCATCCCATTGGGGGATATCGAATTTTCTTCTTGGTGTACGCGCTGAATCATGAATTGGGATAAAGCCGTTGTCGTAACGCTGCCAGCCAATTTGTAACTGACCTGTCGCCAGGTGCGCAAACGAAGAGCTATAAGCTACAGACTTATAGGCCACAGAGTCCTTCGTATGCAAGCTTAGAAGCTCTTCATATCTATCAATGGCAACATGGTAGTTTTCATTACGCGTCTCTATGGATGCCAGATTGGACATCGTATCCAGGTTGCCTGGCTCGAGCGCAAGGCTCGTCTCAAACGCAGTTTTAGCCTCTTCAAACAGCTCTAAGTCCATCAGTGTAGCGCCTAGGTTGTTGTACGAAAGGGCCCTTGTTGGCTCCAGTGACAACGCTTTCATTGCGTACTTCAAGGCGTCGCTATGCTTGCCATTCTTGCTAGATGCGCTGCCCAGCATGACCCAAGATGAAAAATCGTGAGGCTTTTCTTTAAGATAACGTTCCAAAAATTGACAAGCAAGCTCAAATGCACCAATTTTTTCAAATGAAACCCCGCAATAATAAAGCGCCTTTAAGTCCTTAGGACTTGCAGCGTGTACCGCATGGAAAATTTCAGCCGCTTTGTCATACTGTTGTGTAGCTAAAAAACACACGCCTTGATTCATCTGAACGGCATAGTGGGTTGGATTCTCGCAAAGTATTGTTTTGAATATCAGCTGCGCATCGTCATACCGCTTTTGATCCATCAGGTTGACGCCTTTTTGACATGCCAGCTCTAACGGACTTCCTAGCTTCGTCTTGCGCTGTATGCCGCCTCTCTTGATGTGTTGTCTCATAGTTTGCGCCTGCTGTAGCTTAAAACTTAACAGCACGCATGTTTCATGCCATAAAACCAATAATAAAGCCCAGCACCCTAACGGGTACTGGGCTTTAACTGCCACAAAGCACGTACTAATCAGGAGCAGCTGTAAAGCCGCTCATAAGTTTACCTTTATTGCAGCAAAGACAACACAGACTGTGGCTGCTGGTTGGCTTGTGCCAACATAGCATTCGCGGCTTGCGAGATGATCTGTGCTTTAGCCAACTGCGTTGTTTCAACTGCGTAATCGGTATCCTCAATCCTGCTACGCGAAGCCTCGGTGTTAGAAATAATGTTGGTCAAGTTGTTGACCGTATGATCCAGTCTGTTTTGCGATGCACCCATACTGCTTCGCATCGTGCTGACTGTTTTTAAGGCGTTGTCAATCGTTGTCAGCGCAGCGGTTGCTTGAGCTGATGTCGAAACGCTCAGCCCAGTCATACTAATGCCAGACCCAGTACCAAGGGTCGGCGCGTTGACTTGGAAGTCAGCTGCACCCACGTTGGCCTCGTTGAAACCATGCTCTGCCACAGTAGCAGAGTCACCTAGTTCAATGCTGATAGGCGTTTCATTGACAGAGTCAAGCTTGATTGAAGCATATTCAATTGCAGCCGCCGTTAAATCGCCGATAGCGCCACCTGTACCAGTGAATTTGACCGACTGTACGTTAGCACCTTCTAGCCATAACTCGTCGCCCTGCTGGGTTGCTGTGATTCCAGTAATGCCCGTAAAAGTGTTGATGTCAGCAGTAATCGTGGCCAAGTCCATGCCAGCAGTCAACGCTGTAAGAGCCGTACCGTTTAAACTAATTGCCCCGGCAATTATGTCTTCTTCTGCTATCGTAAAGCTTTGCTTGAAGTAAGCGGACGCTATGACACCAGTTTCAGAAGAAAAGTTGTTAATTGCTTCTAGTTTTCCTGAGAAAGTAGTTGTGGCAATGTCTTCATCATAAATAGCAACGCCATTAATTTTTATATCTGATGCCCCCCAAGCACCAATCACACCGGCCGAGGTGAGGCCATCGCCTTGCGTTGAGTAAGCGTCGTTGCCAGCAGATACATTATCCGTTACTTCGTTGAAGCCCAGTGTTGTTAGGTCAGCAAGCGTACCTTCGTCACCGCGTTCAACACTGACAGGGCTGCCGTTTGTAGACTCCAATTTTATAAAGCCTGCGTAAGAAGCATATGCAGCAACGGTTGCGCCGGTCATAAAGCCAGAAGCAGTATCGTAGTCCGATATATTGATTGTGCCAGACCCATCAGCAATTGCGATGGTGGCACCAGTGGTATTGCTCAAGACCATTTTGCCATCATTGTTGATGCTGGCATCCACCAAACCGCCGGTCTCTGCGTTGATGTTGTCAACCAACTCTTGCAAATTGAGTGATGCGGAAATCGAGAAAGTAGATGCCGCTGAAGCCCCTAAGGACGTTACCTGAAGCTTGAACTGCCCAACGGTGGTCACACCATCACCGACCAACTTGGCAGTGATTGTGTTGAACGCACTCGCTGTTACATTGTCAACGTTTTGGTTGATGTTGGTGATGATATCTTCCAGGTCATCTGTTGTCGCAATAGCACCTAACTCTTGGCCGTTGATTTTGATATCGCCAGCGGCAGCAGCAGCTGGTGTGTTGTCCCAACGTGCGCCAATCAACGTATTCGTCCCACTGGATACGCCGCCCATTCCCAGGTCTGCAATTTTTACTGATTGAATACTGACATCCATTGTTTGACCCGCTTGGTCACCAATTTGCAGCTTCTTGTCAGTAAATGTGCCATCCAACAATGCCTGGTTGTTGAACATGGTTGTTGTTGCAATTCTGTCAATCTCAGCCTTAAGCTGTTCGACTTCGTCGTTCAATGCGCTGCGGTCTGCGCTGGTATTGGTATCGCTGGTTGACTGAACAGCCAATTCACGCATACGCTGCAAAATGTCGGTGACTTCGTTGAGGGCACCTTCAGATGTTTGCATCAAAGAAATGCCATCGTTGGCGTTGCGCACAGCCATAGACAGGCCGCGTGTCTGTGAAGTCATGCGGGTACTGATAGCAAGGCCAGCAGCATCGTCGCTTGCTGAGTTGATACGCTTACCGGTAGACAGGCGCTCCATTGAGGTAGCGAGGTCTTTGGCGTTGCCAACCATCGATCTTTGAGCCACCAGTGAATTAACGTTTGTATTGATAACTGACATGATTTTCTCCAAATATATAAAAGGAAACTTTTCGAAAGAGCAGCTGCCTTGGGGGCCTTGAACTGCTTGAGGACTTGGTGTCTAAGTTTTTAATGACTCAAAACACCCCTGGCAGAAAGGGCAGCAAGCCCAACCTGATGTTTAGTGAATCGGTGGTATGAGAATTTTCTTTAACAGATTCAGCTATTTTTTTAAATCTGCTCGTCCAGCAACAAGCCTTTAATGTCCTCAATGCTGTGGGCCACCCTTAGAACAACCTCTGTGGGTATTTGACGCACCACCTCACCCGTCTCCTTGTTACTCACCGTGATAATTTGACGGTTCAGCTTCTCGTCAATAGTGAAGTTCAAGCTACGTGCGGTTTTAGCAGCTTGGTTATTAAGCTTTTCTATGGCCTCGGCTAAATTTTTCAGTCGTTCTTGCTGATCATTTTTTTGGGTCAACTTATTTTCAGCAGTCGCTTTATCGGTGCGGACATTGAACGGCTGTTGCTCAAGGGATGTGTCGGTGGCACCCACCGCATTCATGTTCGGCGAGATTTTAGATCCGTTTGTCTCTTGTATACGAGGCGGCTCGTAGGCTTGCGACGAAGCCAAAGAGGCCGGGCGAGCACCGGCTGGTGAAACATCATTACTCATTATGAATTACCTTTCCGTGCAGAACAACTGCATTCGCTATGACAGACCTTTTCGCACTAGGCACGAAAAGCTATCGCTAGGTACGTTGTCGACACGTACAGAAAGAACTTGAGAAATAATTTGAAATTAATCAGCTGAAACAGCCTGCAAGCTGATAGAACCTTTATGTGGCTTAAAGATTCAGCGCCTAGCCATGACGCTTTAGTGGTTGTTTTATTTATTGGTGTACATGGCCATCATGCCCTCAAACGAGGACTTCAGGCTCTCACGCATGGTGTTTGTCTGCCCAACCATGGACTCCATCGCGGCGAACTGTTTGGTATACCTGGCCAGTAAAAACGCCATACGTGTTTCAAGCGCAGCAATTTGGTCCTCAAAGGTACTGATGCGTGACGTTGCGTTGGCACTTTGGGAGGCAATTGTTCCGCGAGAGTCGATTAAGTCGTTGATCAATACAATCGCGTCGCCTGCTATGCCACGACTGGCGGTACCAACCTCGGTCTGGCTGTTGGTATCAGCGCTGAACATCGCCACCACATCATCAAAGCTATTGGTCAATGCTGTGGACAAGGTCGTGGCGTTTATTGACATAACGCCATAGCGGTCAACATCTAGACCCACATCTCTAAAGGCGGTCATCGTGCCACTGGCAGTGGTCGAGTCAGAAATAAGCATGCTGCGCAGCTGGGACTTGATCAGTGAGACCGTGCTATCGCCCTTTAAAGAACCACTATAAACGTCCTCTGTGTCCTCTGAGCGGGCGCCGGTAAGGGTGGCTATGTCAGAAATGGCCAAGTTATAAGCACTCACCAAATTATTGATGTTGTCTGTAATGGTTGTGGTATCGCGGGTAACTCTAAGTTCTACATTGGTGCCCACCGCTACTGATAGCAGATCAATGTAGACACCCGTAATAGCGTCATCCAGCACATTGTTGGTGCGAGACAACGTCAGACCGTTGACATCAACCGTTGCATTAGCCGCTTCTTGAAAGTTACTCGCATCCAGCGCTAGGGTTGACACAGCAGAACCCGCCACATAAGCAGTTGCAGTTGCCGATGTCATGGATACGCTGGTGGTGTCTGTATCTGCAAAAGATGCGGCTGTGGCGTCACCATCTTCTATTTTTGCCCAATTGAGCGTCAACGTGCCGTCAGCGTTGTCCACCACGCTGCGGTTGGTGTTGCCCGTTAAAAAATCATCTGCAGTTAGCGCCGCCATTACTTTAGTAGCAACTTCAGCCGCCGAGTCGCCTGCAGCGACCTCCAACGCGACGCCACCAACTGTGATTGTGCCCGCAGCAGTCGCCCCACCAAAAGTTAGTGTGTCTACTTTAGCGGTGCCCGTTTCGTCGTCGGCGCTCAGGCTAAAGACGCCATCTTCACCCATTGGCCCAGACAACACAATTCTGTATGGCGTTGATGTACCGTCACCTGTATCCAATAGCTGCGCAGTTACGCCTTGATCAGCGGCGTTTATAGCGTCTACAACACCCTGAGGCGTAGCGGTTGCTACGCTGATAGACGTTTGCGCCACACTGTTAATGGTCAGGCGCACAGACAATGCACTGCCGCTGTTAAGCGCTGTTGTAGCTGTAGCAAAAGACCCCATCCCAGTCCGTTGTACAGCTGCCAACTGCTTAACCTCAATAGAATGACGGCCTGGCACAGCCGTTGAAGACGTGTAGGCACTTAAGATAGTTGCGTCAGACACACTGGCCTGGGCTGAACTAAAGTCAGTCTTGTCGTTCAACTTTTGAAATGCCGTTTTAACATCCTGCAATGACAGCATCAAGGCTGCATAGCCGGACACCTTGCGGTTTTGATCGTCAATTTTGGTATTTATCGCCGCTTCGCGTGGCACTCGTTCAGCGTCAACCAAACTGGTAGCCAAAGCCTTGACGTTCACACCCGAGCCTGCGCCTAGTGCGCCAATGATGTCAGTTGCCATGTCGCTCTCTCATTGTTGTCATTGCCGCACCGCTCTCCCGCCATATACTCGTATCTTGGGTGTCGGCAGTTGGCTTACATTCTTTAACCACGCTTGGCTTTAATTGATGTAGTTGAACAAGTTCAACTGCGACACCTTGGCAAAACTGCTTTGCGCAGCCTCAAGTGCCAACATGTCTTTGTTCATTTGTGTGATGGCGGTGGCGTAGTCCAAGTCTTCCACACCAGACAGCAATGTCTTGAGGCGCAACAAGGTTTCGTCAATGACGGTTTGCTGTGACTCGACCACATTCATGTCGCTACCAATTTGCGCCATGCCCAGGCTGACACTGTCGGTCATGGCGCTGAGCTCGTCCACGCCGCGCTGCATGGCTGATTGGTCAGAACTTGCAACGGCTGTCACCATGTCGTCCATGGCTTGAAAAAAACTCACGCCGACTGGGTTGCCCTCTGTATCCGTGCGCAATACGCGCTCAAACACATCGGAACCTGGACGGTTGAGTTGTATGGTGCGCTGCTCGCCCACCAACACGCTGATCTTGGTTTGGTCGCCGTTGTAGACAAACTCGCCCGTTGCGTTCACGCCAAATGCCGGCTCACTCACGCGGCTGCCCGCAAACAGGTAGGCACCGCCAGTGTCTTGTGTATTGGCCAAGCTCATGATTTGGTCACGCAAGCCTGCCATCTCTAAGGCCAAGGACTGTCTGTCTACGGGGCCTAGCGTGTCGTTGGCCGCTTGTATGCCCAGCTCACGCATGCGGATGAGGCCGTTGCTGACGTTTTGCAACGCTGTTTCTTCGGCTTGGTAGCGCGCACTGGCGCTGGTTAAGGTGTTGTTGTAGCTGTCGTTGCGTTGAATCACGCCCTTGAACCGCGTGATGACCGCGGCTTGGTCGGGGGCATCGCTGGGCGCAATGATTTGCTTGCCTTGCGACATCTGAGCTTGCGCGTTGGCCAGCTTGTTTTGCACCGTGCTCATTTGACTGGTCGCACGGTCAAATAAGAATGAGGTAGAAATTTTCATAAAAGTGTCCTAATGTGCACGGGCTTTAGCGCAGTGCCAATATGGCGTCGAACAAGGTGCTGGCGGTTTGCATCACCTTGGCAGAGGCTTGGTAGGCTTGCTGAAACCTTATAAGGTTGGCGGCCTCTTCGTCCAAGCTCACACCCGATATACCGTCACGTGCCTCAACGGCTTGGTCGTATACCACCGTGAGCGCATCTTTAGACACCAGGGCTTGCTGCGACATGTTGCCCACAGCACTCACCTGCTCTATGTAGGCTTCAGAAAATGTTTTGCCGCCTGGCATGTCTTTAGAGCTGGCCAAACCCACCATGCGCAACATGCCTTCGTTGTTGCCCAAGCCGTCGTTGTTGCCGTCTACGCCAAATTTGTCACCCATGGCAGGTGGGCTGGTAAACGTTAAGGTAACGCCTCGGTACTCCATGGTTGAGGGGAAAGCTTTGCCGTTAAACGCGCGGCTTGCCACAACAGAGCCTGTGGCCCTGTCGGTGATGGTGTAGGCGTTATCGGCCGTAAAGGCCACGTCAAAGGGCTCGGCGCGCAACGACTGTTTAGCGTCCAACACGCTGGCGGTGTAGCTGGCGCTGGACGTGAAACTGCCTTGGCCACTGACCATCACCACATAGTCATCGCTGGCGCTGCCGTCTATGTACACAGCGGCACGCAAACCCAAGGCTTGCAAGTCGGTGGCAGCACCGGTGGCGCCCATCCCAACCCTGACCTCTTGGTCAATGGGGTCGTCTAGAGACCTGGTCAATGCAATACTGCCCGCATAGGTTGTTGTACTGTCACCCAAGGTGAGGCCCAAGGCATTGTCAGACACACCGCCTAAGTCGGCTGGACCGACGGTGATGTG
>Ga0114998_10000089_pt1 | contig 53068 bp, 49 predicted proteins | sample ArcticOcean_MG_C_5_FD_87044 | JGI IMG/M metagenome (GOLD analysis project Ga0114998, IMG submission 87044) | Marine microbial communities from western Arctic Ocean - ArcticOcean_MG_CB4_138 | ecosystem: Environmental > Aquatic > Marine > Oceanic | place: Arctic Ocean: Canada Basin | collected... | reverse complement strand
TATATATTTTTTGGCAATATCAGGTGTGATTGCAATTCTTTTTTCAATTTTTTGATTTTCTAATACTGAAACGATTCTCATACAGTAACTCTACAGCAAGAATATTGCCATTAAAACCAATACACTAATAACAGCGACAGTTCCCCACAACACAAATTTTGTGAAGTAATTCCAAGTATTTTTATGGTTTTTATTGTCCATAAAACTACTTCTGTCTTGCTTTAAATTTTGGATTTGTTTTATTAATTATATAAACTCTACCTCTTCTTCTAACTAATTTAGAATTAAGGTCTCTTTTTTTTAATGATTTTAACGAGCTTTTAATTTTCATAATATTTAACTCTTAATAAACGAACTTATGTAATCTTTCAAATGTATTTTTCCATATTTCTTAATAATCTTATTATTTAAAGCCATATTGGTTAAGGCTGACGCATATCTTTCTCCAGGTCTTGCTTTTAGGTATCTTATTTTATGTTTAAACAGTTTAGCAACATCTTTTATGGAATACGCACTTTTGTGATAAATACTATAATGGGCACACTTATTTTTTAACCACGCTTCATAACAAACATTAACTGTATCTAAAATATGAGTAAATCTCCTTGTTTGATTCCCTGGTTTTACAATTGTTAATCGTTTTTTATTATTGTATTGATTTTCAAATATTCCAATAACTGTGGCCATTTCACCTGTTTTTATGTGCTTCGGACCATAAACATTATAAAAATAAATTATTTCAAATTTGAATTTAAACCATTTTTTCAAATTTTCTAAAAGTTCTAAATTTTTTGCTTTTGTAAATGCATAAGGTGAAAGGTTTTTATCTAGTCCATTATTTCCTAAACTTGCTGATGTCGCAGAGTAAATTAACTTGATTTTATTGTCTAAACAAAACTTAAATACAGCCTGTGAGCCTATAGAATTTGATTTAAAACAATCATCAAATTTTTTAAAGCTTTTAAATATTCTGGAAAATTCTCCAAAATGAAACAAAGAATGAATCTTCTTTTTATAAGATGAAAGAACCTTACCTATGTATACCGTGTCTCCCTTATAATATTTTACTCTTTTGTTTTTTATATGATTTTTTCTAAATCCACTTGAGTAGTTATCTAAACTAATAATTTTTTTATTAGTTTTTTCTATTAAGAGTTTTATTAAGTTTGAACCTACAAACCCAGCACCTCCAGTGACAACTATTATATTTTTCATTTTAGTGGGCTTATAGCCTGGCAATGTCCTACTCTTCCGTGTCTTAAGACAAAGTACCATTGGCGCTGAAAGGCTTGACTTCCGAGTTCGGAATGGGATCGGGTATTGCCCTTTCGCAATAATTACCAGGCAGCGTTTTTATAGTTTTACTTTTTCTTTTTGTAAAGCCTTTCTTTCATAAATATCAATAAAAAGTCATGGTAAAATATAGATAAAAATGAAAAAAATTAATTTTTTCAAGTATTGAGACAAACCAAGGTTAATAAGAGAAAATTATATAAAATTATTATAATAAGCTGTAAAACATCCCTAATTATAAAAATTTTTAAAGCATTAGTGCTAAAATAAAAACTAAAAATAAAGCGTAAAATATGATCAAATTTTTAAAAAAAATAATCACTTTTTTTCTAGATCACCTTAGAACAAAAAAAATTACCAAAGTTACCCAAAATAATATTGAATTTATTGTGGAAACACAAGACAAGCTTGGTGAAGAATGGAATCTTATAAATGATTATGATTTATCTGAGTTTCAGATTTTTAAAGGAATGAATATTGACAAAAATAAAATTAAAAAAGTTTATTATTTTGGTGCACATCAATGTGTAATCCCAATAAAAATTCAAAAAATTTTTTTAGATAAGAGTGATTTTTATTGTTACGAAGCTATCAAAAGAAATTACTTAATAGGAAATAATAATATAATTCACAATAAATGTGAAAATAAAGTTCATTTATTTAACGAAGCATTATCAACAAATAATGGCCATGAATATTTTGACTCTGTAAGTATGAATTCATTCAAAACAGAAAAAAAATTATTATCAACAAAGGTAAAGTCTTCTGACCTAGAAACTATCATCAATAAACATGGTAAGGGTGAAATATTATACTTTGATATAGAGGGACTAGAGGGTCAAGTATTGCAAAAGGGTATAAATTTTTTGAAAACTTGGAAAAATTATTTATTTATTGAAGCCCATGGCACTGAATTAATGAAAAAGTATGATTTTACTAACAAAAAATTATTTAATTTATTAAAAGATAATAATTATAAAATTTATAAATTGAGCGATAACTACCAAACAAATAATGAGAAATTTATCAAAATTGATAATTCAGATAATATACCAGAAAAAAGATTTTATTTATTTGCACACAATAACTAATTAAATTAAAAAATAACTATATGAAAACATTTTACGTAGAAAGCGATATTTTAGAAATTATAAAGAACATAAAAAATGAAATAAAATTAATAAATAATAAAAAAATTCTATTATTAGGATCTAATGGTTTCTTGGGAAAATATTTTGTTAAAATTTTTGATCAAATAATTTCAGAAAAAAAAGCAAGGTTTAGTGTCGATTGTTTTGATAATTATATATCTTCATCCAGCTCTAATAGGACTACAATAAAAAATAAAGAAAAAATAAAATTTTATAAAGCAGATGTTTCAACTCATACTTTTAAAAAGAAATATGATGTAATCATATTTTTAGCTGGAATAGCGAGTCCCTTTATCTATAAAAAAAACCCTATAAAAACATTATCTGTATCTTATGATGGAGTGTCTAATTTAATAGCTAAAGCAAAAAAAAATAAATCAAGATTTGTTTTTTTTAGTTCAAGTGAGATATATGGAAATCCAGATGAAAAAAATCTACCTACCAAGGAAGCATATTATGGTAATGTTAATTCATTTGGGCCAAGATCTTGTTATGATGAGGGTAAAAGGGTCGGGGAAACTTTATGCTACATATATAATGTCTATCATAATACAGACGTCAAAGTAATAAGACCATTTAATGTTTTTGGACCATTAATGGATAAAAATGATTATAGAATAGTTCCAAATATTATTAAAAAAATAAATACAAAAAAGAAAATATTAATACATGGTGATGGAAAACAAACTAGAACTTTTTGTTATATAACTGATGCGATAGCAGGATTTTTTAAAGTAATTTTTAGAAAAGATAAAAATCTAATCTTTAATATTGGAAATCCAGATAATGAAATAAGTATGAACAGTCTTATAAAAATTTTTGATAAGATTTTAACAAAAAAAAATCAATACTCTTTAATTGATTATCCATCGCATTATCCTGCAGATGAACCCAGACGTAGATGTCCAGATGTCAACTTAGCAAAGAATAAATTAAATTATAATCCACAAGTTTCTGTAGAAGAGGGAATTAGAAGAGTTTTGAAATTTAATAAAATTATTAAATAATTGTGTTATCAAAAAAAAAGATAGTTATTTTTGCTTATGGTTTTATGGGAAAATATACTTACGAAAGTTTTTTAAAAGATAAAAATATACAAATAGAAGGTTTAATTCTCCCTAAAGAAGGCTCTATTTATTATACAAACATAGAAATAAAGAAAATAAGAAAAAATATTAAAATTTTAAAAAGTGACAATAAAAATAACGTATTTAATTTTATCAAAAAAATTAATCCAGACTTAGTAATAATTTCAACTTTTAATAAAATTTTAGATAAAAAAATATTAAGTTTATCAAAGTTTATAAATATTCATCATGGTAAACTTCCAAAACAAAAAGGAAGAGCTAGTATCAATTGGGCTATCATAATGGGTAGGAATAATATTTACATTACAATTCATGAAGTAATTACTAAATTAGATGCAGGTAAAATTATCAAACAAAAAAAATTTATAATAAATAACAAAGATAATTATTTTACTTTAAAAAATAAAATTAATATTTATTTAAAAACTAATTTACCCATAGTATTAAAAAAATATTTAGATAATAAAATTAACTTAAAAAATAATGCTAAAAATAAAGAAACATGGAACTGTAGTAGAAATCCTGAGGATGGAATGATTAATTTTTTTGAAAAGAGACAAGATATCGTTAGATTAATAAAGGGAACCAGTGATCAAAATTTTGGTGCTTATTGCTTCTTAAAAGAAAAAAAAATTACAATACTAGAAGCAGAAATCAAAAATGGTTTAATATTTGAAGGAATTGTACCAGGTAGAATTATAAATATTAACAAAAATGGATCAATTGACTGTTTGTGTTTTGATGGACCTATAAATATAAAAAAAATTATGTATAAAGATAAAATTATGAAACCTTCAAAATTGATTAAAAGCACTCGAAGCACTCTTTTAAATGACTAAAAATAAGATTCCTTTTGTTAATTTAAATAATATAAACAAAAATTATAAGAAATTATTTGTCAATATATTAGAAAATATAATTGATAATTCAAATTATATTAAAGGTTTAAATAACAAAAAGTTTGAAAAATCTATTTGTAAAGAATTTAAGTGTAACTATGCATTAGCTTTAAATTCTGGAACAGATGCTTTAATTGTCGCTATGAAAACTTTAAAATTAAAGAAAAATGATGAAGTGATTATGACAGCAAATACTTGGATAAGTGCCGCGTATGCCGTCACGCTTAATAATGCAAAGCCAGTTTTTGTTGATATTAATGAAAAAAATTTTCAAATGGATGTTTCTTTGTTTAAGAAAAAAATTACAAAAAAAACTAAAGCATGCATAATTACTCACTTATATGGTTTTCCAAATCAAATGGATGAAATTTTAAAGATTTGTAGAAAATATAGTATTATAATTATTGAAGATTTAGCTCAGTCACATTTAGCTGAATATAAAAATAAAATTGTTGGGAACTTTGGAAAAATTTCCATATTGAGCTTTTACCCTAGCAAAAATTTAGGTGCCCTAGGTGATGGTGGTGCAATAATTACCAATTCAAAAAAATCTTATGATGATTGCAGAATATATGCAAACTATGGATCTAAAGATTTTAGAAACCCCAACCATGAAACTATTGGAATTAATAGTAGAATGGACGAATTGCAAGCTGCTTTTCTAAATGAAAAATTAAAAAACTTAAAAAAAGAAACTATTGAAAGAATTAAAACAGCAAAGAAATATGACTATTATTGTGATAAATTAAATATTCAGCGGATTGAAACAAAAACAAATTACAAAAATGTTTATCATCTGTATCCAATATTAATCAATAATCGTGATCTAATTAAAAAAAGATTAGAAAAAAGAAATATTTCTTCGCAAATTCACTATAAAATACCTATTCATTTACAGAGTGCATTTGCTTATCTTAAATACAAAAAAAATTCACTACCTGTCACTGAGAGAGTATCAAAAAAAATTCTGTCTTTACCTTTTTTTATTGGAATAAAAGATATTGAAATTCAAAAAATTTTTAAAAATCTAAAAGAGGTTATTAACAAATAATTTAAGATAATTTTTTTGAAAATTTTTTAATAAAATTAGCTTCATAAAGATCTCTAATATTTATAAATGTACTAGATAAATCTAAATTGTTTTTTCTTATCTCTGAAAACATATTCCATGCAAAGACAATAATGCAATCAAATTTTTGTGATTTCTTTTTAGATATAATCTTTACTCCTGTACCAGGAATGAACTTGCCAATTTTTAATGAATTATCATCTATCATGCTCTCTATATAGCCATTGTCTATTCCAAAATAATTCATTGAAACAGTTGCTTTTGCTGATGCACCATATCCATAAAGCTTATTGTATTTTTTTTTCAACCAGTTCATATTTTTTATGACATTAATTTTTTTTTTATCTAGCTCTAATTGATAATTTAAATATGTCTTTTTATTATTAATTCCAAATTTACTCTCGTTTTGTAAAATGTTTTTTACAGATTTATTAATCTTAATTTTTTTATTTTTTGAAATATAAACTCTTAATGAACCTCCGTGTGTATTGATTTCCTCCACATTAAATATCCTGCATTGATGGTTAAGCATAAAATTACTTAAAGAAGTTAAGGTCCAATAATTTACATGTTCGTGGTAAATATTATCGAATGAATAATCTTTTATTGTATTAAGAAAATATTGAACCTCGATGACTACAGATCCATTAGACTTTAATGAATTTTTAATAGAAAAAAATAATTCATTTAAATCATCATTGTGTGCAAAAACATTTGAAGCCAATATTAAATCAACTTTATTTTTTAATTTTGAGGTATTTTTGATATTGAAAAAAGCATTCTCAGTTTTAATACCAAGTTTTTTTGTTTCTCTAGAAAGTTTTTTTGAAGGTTCAAATCCTAAAATCTTTTTATAACCTAGTTTTTTAAATGGTAATAACCCTATACCATCATTGCTTCCAACATCTACTATAAAACTTGTTTTCTTTTTTAATTTAAAAAAATCAATATATTTTAATGCAGCTTTATAAAAATGATTTACAAATTCTTTACTAACAGATGACTTGTAAAGATAATTTGAATAAATCTTATTATAATTTGACTTGGTTGATAATTGAGCATTGAAACATTTCTTACAAATATTAATTTCTAATGGATAATAATATTTATCTTCTTTATTTGACTTCAATAAATCATTTGGATGTGGCTGAAAACCCAAAGATACAAATCTTGAAAAACTCTCATTAAGACAAACTCTACATTCATGTTTATAGTTATCTACTAAATACTCTCTTTCGCTATCATCAACAAGTTTGTAGGGAATTGTGTGTGTTTTTCCATAATTATTGTGCTCGCGTTCGCCGTTTACTAAATTTAAAAAAATACTATCTTTGGTAAAAACCATTGTGTGAGCCACATTTGGTTCAGTCATTATTAAATCACCTGGATTAACAACGTGTGTAATTCTATTTGAATCTTTGTTTAATAAATCTTTGTATATACTTACATACTGACCTTTAATTAATAAACATTTTTGTTGTTGAACTGGATGATAATGATTTGACCTCATCGAGCCTTTTTTTGAAGTAATGGTTGCTATTAAATTTATCTTCTCATTAAGTTTAAAATTATTAATCTCACCTCTTTGATCAATAAATGGATCGCTTCCAGTAACTATATATTCAAAAAAAGTTTTTTTCATTAATAATCCTAATATACAAATTTTTTAATATTCAGCAATTTAAAGAAAATTTTCTTTATTAACTTAATCATGTTAAGTGCAAATATCTTACATTTTAATATAATTTTTTCTTTGAAATTAAATCTATAATTTATTTCGTTATAATCATTTAAAATAACTTTAAAATAACTTTCTATTCTTTTTACATATATTTTATTGGAGTAATATTCTTGGTATGTTTTATATGCATTATCTCTGATCCTTGACATTTTATTTTTATTTTTTTTTAGATATGCAATTGTTTTTGCTACATTTTTTCTATTTACCTCAATATAATTATAGCCTTTTTTTAGTTTATTTTGTTTATCAAAGTAGATTTGATCACAAACCATTACGCAGCCATAATACATGCACTCAAGGTGTTTTATTAATGGAATATTCATATTTGTTGTATCAGTTATCATAAAATGTGATTCAGATAAAAGCTTCAAATATTTTTTTCCAAAATATTTTTTCTTATCCTTGTTATTATATTTATAACCAGGGTGCGCCGCAGTAATAATCTTATTCTTTTCATTTAAATAGTTTTTTTTTAAAATATTTTCAAAATACAGTCTATTGGGATAAAATTTGATCTCTTTCGCACCTAAGCTTACAAAATCATATTTTTTTTTATTTCCTCTTAAATTTAGAAATTCAGGAATTGTTCTAACATAATTAAAAAATTTTATTTTTTTTTTTGTAAAATTGGATAAAAATTTTTCATTGATTTTTGGAGGAGCATAATGATTTAAAACAATAGATATTGCATATTTAATATCAAATTTTTTGAAAATATACTCCCATTGATATTTATTTATTATCCAAAAGTCTCCTAATAAAAGCGCTTTAGGTATTTTAACTTTATGTAGATTAATTGGAAAGTATTCAAATTTTTTTTTATAAAAATTTTTGGGCAGATGATCATAATTATATTTGCCAATTAAATCTTGTTGTGATTGACAAATGTAAATTACATCAAAAGATATTCTTTTTTTTTTATATTTTTGAATAATTTGCAAAACATCATTAGTTTCAAAATCATATCCTGGACCCCAAAAAAAATAGTTATTCTTTCCCTTTTTTTTTAATAACTGATGTTCATTAAATAATGTTTCGTAGGTCCAACCTTTTTGATTGTGAGAAACTACTAAAATATTCATAATTGATTATTTTAAAATTAATAAATTATTTTTGAAGCTTGTTAATTTCATAATTTATCATAATCTCTACAAATTCAGATAAGCTGGTCTTTGGTTTCCACTTAAGTGCTTTTTTAGCCTTAGAATAGTCTCCCCTTAAAGAGTGAACCTCCGCAGGACGAAAATATTTTTTATTTACCTGTATTATACTTTGGTTATTATAAATTAAAGTTTCTTTTAATCCCAACCCTCTCCATGCAGTTTTCATTTTTAATTTCTTTAATACTAAATCTATAAATTGTTTAACTGAAATTTGATTATTTGTAGCCAAAATAAAATCATCTGGTTTTTTATACTGCAGTATTTTCCACATTCCCTCCACATAATCCTTAGCATAACCCCAATCTCTTTTGGAATATAAGTTTCCAATATTTAATTTTTTTTTACTTCCATATTTAATTTTTACTAGAGCGCTAACAATTTTTTTTGTTACAAAGTTTTCACTTCTCCATGGAGATTCATGATTAAATAATATTCCATTAGATGCAAAAATTTTATAAGTATTTCTATATAACTTCGTTAAATGATAGCTGTAAACTTTTGAAACAGCATACACAGATTGTGGGTCAAAAAATGAATTTTCTTTTAATACTTTACTCGGGTTGTTACCAAACATTTCTGAACTTGATGCTTGGTAATATTTAACTTTTTTTTGCCACCCTAAAATTCTAATGGACTCTAATATGTTTAATGCTCCAATAACAATTGACTGAGTTGTATAAAGTGGTTTTTCAAAAGATATTTGTACATGACTCTGTGCTGCGAGATTATATATTTCGAGAGGCTTAATTTTTTTAATAAGATCAATTGTGTTTAAAGAATCAGTTACATCTCCATAATAAAGCATAAAATTTTTTTTATATTTATTATCAATTTTATCTATCCTGTATCTATTAATAGCGGAACTTCTTCTAACAATACCGTGAACTTTATATCCCTTTTTTAATAAGAGATTGCTTAAATAAGCTCCATCCTGACCAGTTACTCCAAATATTATAGCTGTTTTCATATAATTCTTTAATTCTTTAATTCTTTACTCAGTAACTATTTTAGAATAATTCTTCTACACAATTATATAAAATTTTACAAATGACAAGTATTCTTTCATCAAACAAAGGTTTTGGTCTTTTATTGGCTTTAATTTTTCTTATTATACATTTTACATTATATAAATTTACATTATCTATATTTTTTTGGCTTTTTATACTAACAGCATTTTTATCACTAATTTTTCCTGATACATTTAAATATCCTAATAAAGCTTGGATTAAGTTAGGTTTTTTTTTAGGAAGGTTTTTAAATCCAGTTATATGTACATTCTTATATATATTTGCTATTGGCTTGACTAGAATAGGCTTAGAACTATTTAGAAAGAAACTAATCATTAAAATGAAAAATCAAAAAATGAATAGTTATTGGATAAAACGTAATGATGATCTTTATAAAAAATTTGAAAATCAATTTTAATTAAATGAGTTTTCTTAAAGAAATTTTTAAATTTATAATTGTCAGAAAGAAATTTTGGTTAGTCCCAATAATTTTAGTTTTTTTGTTATTTGGTTCATTAATTGTACTAACTCAGGGCACAGTATTTGCGCCTTTTATTTATACTATTTTTTAAATTGAATTACATATTAGGAATATCTGCCTTTTATCACGATAGTGCTGCTTCCATTATAAAAGATGGCGAAGTATTAGCTTCTGCTCAAGAAGAAAGGTTTACAAGAAAGAAACATGACCCATCTTTCCCAAAAAATTCAATTAATTTTTGTTTAGATTTTTGCAAAATTAATTTATCTGATGTTGATGCGGTAGTTTTTTACGAAAAACCATTTATTAAATTTGAAAGATTATTAGAAACATATATTGCTTTTTTTCCATGGGGATTAAAATCATTTATTGCTTCCTTTCCTGTCTGGATAAAAGAAAAACTTTTTCAAAAAACACTCATTTTTAAAGCATTAAAATCAATTGATAAAAGTTTTAATATAGAAAAACTAAAATTTAGTGAACATCATTTAAGTCATTCGGCTAGTGCTTTTTTTTCCTCACCTTTTAAGGAGGCTTCAATATTGACATTAGATGGTGTGGGTGAGTGGACTACCTCATCAGTTGCATTAGGAAGTGAAAATAAGATAGAGATTCAAAAAGAAATGCACTTTCCTCATTCACTAGGATTGTTATATTCAGCTTTTACATATTACTTGGGCTTTAGAGTTAATAGTGGCGAATATAAAGTTATGGGTTTAGCACCTTACGGTGATCCAATTTATACCAAGAAAATAAAAGATTCGATATTAGACTTAAAAGAAGATGGTTCATTTATTTTAGATCAGAGTTACTTTAATTATGCCACAGGACTTGAGATGACATCAAAAAAATTTGAAGATTTATTTGAAAAAAAAAAGAGGCTTGCTTCTGACAAACTAGAACAATTTCATATGGATGTAGCTGCTTCTATCCAAAAAATTACAGAAGAAATAGTAATTAAAATTTGTCAAATCATTCATGACGAGCAAAAACAAGACAATTTATGCTTGTCAGGCGGTGTTGCATTAAACTGTGTAGCTAATGGTCAAATTTTAAAAAATACATCATTTAAAAAAATTTGGGTTCAGCCTGCGTCGGGTGATGCTGGTAATGCTTTAGGGGCTGCATTAGCATATTGGCATGTTGGCTTAGGGGAAAAAAGAGAAATTAAAGAGGAAGACTCCATGAAAGGATCATATTTGGGACCTGAATATTCAAATGATCAGATTGAAAAAGAGTTAAAAAACTGCAATGCAGTTTTTAGAAAATATGAAAAAAATGAAATTATAAATTTGACCGCTAAAGATTTGAGTAATTCAAAAAGTATTGGTTGGTTTCAGGGTCGAATGGAATTTGGACCTAGGGCACTAGGAAATAGATCAATCTTAGCTGATCCAAGAGATAAAAATATGCAGGAAAAACTAAATTTAAAAATTAAATTCAGAGAAAGTTTTAGGCCCTTTGCACCGGTAATTTTAGAAGAATACCTAAGTGACTATTATGAGGATAATGTTTCAAGTCCCTACATGCTTTTAGTTAATTATTTAAAAAAAAGCAGAAGATACAATGTGGATAAAAATGAATTAAAAAATAAATTTGGAATAGAAAAGCTAAAGTTAGAAAGGTCAGAAATACCATCAGTTACGCATTTAGATTACTCAGCTAGAGTTCAAACTATAAATGAAAAAAATAATAAATTATTTTATGATCTATTAAAAGAATTCAATAGATTAACAGGCTGTCCGGTATTAATTAATACTTCATTCAATATAAGAGGTGAACCTATTGTGGAATCTGTTAAAGATGCATTTAATTGTTTTATGGGAACAAACTTAGATATTTTAGTATGTGGTGATTGTTATCTTGAAAAAGATAAACAAATAGTCAAAAAAAATCCTGAATACAAGAAAGAATTTTTATTAGATTAAATATAATGAAAAAGGTTATAGAGAATTTTTGAAATTAATTAATAAAAATTTAATGAGTAAATATTTTCTAAAAATAAAATTAATAAGATTAATAAAATGAAAAATTTCTTCTTAAAATCAAATGCTTATTTATATGGATCAAATTTTTTTAATATTTTCTTTACGTACCTATTTATTCTACTAGCCACAAATTATCTTGCTAAAGAGGAATACTTCCAATTTACAGGTTTTATTTCTCTAATTAATATTTTTTTAATACCGATATCATGTCTTGGAATATCAATATCTGGTTTATTTAAAGATAAAAAACTAAATAAAAAAAAATATAAAATTTTATACTCAAGAACTATAGGAATATTTTTTTTAAGTATTTTTATTGTATTTTTAATAAATTATTTTATTGATCTAAATAGATTTTTTTTGATTGATGAAAAGTATCATATATCAATTTCAATTATTTTGGCTGTAAGTTTATTATTTTCTTTAGAAATAGCTGATTTCTTAGGTAGCCAGCAATTTATTAAATATTCAATAATAAACAGCATACCTTTTTTTATAAGAATAGTATTATTGATTATAATATTAATATTTTTAAAAAAAGAAAATTTTATTTACATACTGTTGATATATTTATTAGGATATTCATTTTTAATTAATAAATATATAAAAAGATTTAAAGAATTCTTTTATATAAACCTAGTTTTAAAAAAATCAGAATTGAGTGACTTAAATTATATAAAAAATTTAATAAATATTTCAGTATTTGTCTTGCTATTAAACTTTGATGTTATTAGTGCTAGATTTATTCAACCAGAGATATCAAATGAGTATTATATAGCTTCTCTTTTTGGTAAAATAATTTTTTTTATAAGCAGCATTACAGTGTTATTTATGTATCCAACAAATATTCAAAAGACACAAAATAATTTTTTAAAAATATTAATATTTAATACTAGTCTAAGTTTATTATTAATGATTTTCTATTATTTTTTCTTAGAATATTTTATAGTTTATTTATTTCCAAATAATATATTAGAAATTAAGATGATCATGCTCATCTCAACATTTTGTTTGTTTTTTTCTATATCAAATATTCTTTCCTTCAAATTAAATATAGAAGGCTTAAGTATCCATGCTGCCTATAAAATAATAATATGTTCAATTGCTATACCTATGATGTTCTACTTAGATGATGTAGATCAATTGATTAGTTATTTTATGTTTTTATCATTTGGATTTGCCTTAATAGACTCGATTTTATACGTAAAATACAAAAAAAATTAAAATGGTAAAAAAAATACTATAATTTATGTTTCATTAGAACAAAATAGTTATTTAATATCAAAAACACATCTTCAAAAAATATAAAGTAGTATTAATTTACCGTACAAAATTCTATTCATTTAAAAAAAACTTAATAATAAAAATTAGATAAATAATTTAACGCCATAGAAATACGCCATTTTTTTATTATAATTATTATTTCATCATATAAATTCCTTAAGATTGAGTAGATTGTATAAAATTGATCCCAATAAGAAAATTATAAAATAAACAAATGAAAAAAAGTATTTTTTTTCAAAATTAATAAATATATCACTTGCAATATTTTTACTCATTATGATAAAAAATATGTAAAAGAAAAATATAGCAAAGTATTCCTGATAAGGAATTCGTACTAAATTAATAAATATAAATATTGGTATAAATATTAATAAATTATTTAATAAATCTATTCTAGTAATAAATAAAAACATTAACAAACCGATAAATGACATTAAGTAAAAAATAAAGAAATTATCTAAAAGTATCTTTGATATTTTATAATAAACACCACCACCTAAACTAGAGTTATAATCAAAAAAAAATAACATTATTACAAATAATAAAATACTAGTTATAAATAGTTTAATGTTTTCTTTTTGGTTAATCGATTTTATGTTGAATTGAAAAATAATTAATGGAAAAAAATAAAAAGAAACAAATGAAAAAAAAATTAAACTATTTTGTAATGAAAATATTATAAGATCTTCACTTGCTACACCAGGTGTTAAGTTTTTAAAAAAATATATATAAATGAAAAATGGTAAATATAATAATAAGTTTAAAATACATGAATATATATAATAAAAACTTGTTCTTATTTTTATCAAATTAAAAAAGAATAAAAAAATTGTAAAGAAGATATAATTTTGTTTAGTATAAAAGGCTAAAGCTGAAAAAATAAAAATTAATGAAGTTTTTTTAAAAATTTCATTTTTTGATATTGAGAGATGATTTGTAATTTTTAAACTAATGTCATTAAAAAAGTATAAAGAAATTGAAAAAAAAATAAGAGCTGTAATATCATTTTGAAACCAATAAGCTGCCGATCTAAAATAAGGGTCCAATAATGGTAAAAAAGATATTGATGCTAAATATTTTTTTTCTATATCTATAAATCTTTTTTGCAAAGTAAGATAAAAAATATAAATAACCAGAAATGAAAAAATAAAATTAGTGACTCTAAGTCCTTGTTGACCAAAAAAATCGTAAATCGGAATATAAATTACGAAATGTAATGGAGTATAACCTGAAAGTTTTTGATCAAATATTGCTCCTAAAATATCATTTGAAATTGCATTCTGAGATAATAATAAAAAATTAAAAAAGTCAAATTTACCACTACCAGACGAGTCTTCATTTAAAAAAAAACCAATAATAAATATTAAAATAGTAAAACAATTTAATAGGTAAATCTTATTATTTAGAAAGATTTTTCCAGTCATTATATTCATTAAGTATATTTTGTAAGTTGCTTCTTTTAAAAGTAAATTTTATTATTTTTTTTAGTCTATTATTATTGGCAATGATAGATGATGGATCACCACTTCTTCTAGGTCCACTTGTTATTTTCAGATTATTATCTATTTTTTTCTTATAAGCATAAGCAATCTCCTTAACAGAAGCCCCTTTACCTGATCCGCAGTTTAATATTGTGTTCTTTGAAACGTATGACTTTTTCTTTACTAATTTATACATTATATTAGCAATATCATTTACATTTACAAAATCTCTTACACATGTTCCATCTTTTGTTTTGTAATTTGTACCATTAATTATAAATTTTTTATTTCTAAGAAGGATATTATAAATGTGCTTATAACCTTTGTTCCATGGGCCACAATTAATCTTATAGTTAGCACCAGCTACATTAAAAAATCTTAAGCTATATGACTGGAAATTATTTTTTTCAGAATAATAATTTAATAATTTTTCTCCTTGTAATTTTGTTATACCATATGGTGAAATTGGATTGGTCTTATAGGTTTCTTTAAGTTTATCAACACTACCATTACCATAAACCGCAGCACTAGAAGCATAAATCAATTTTTCAATTGTGTAGTTTTTCAAATTTTCTAATAATTTTTGAAATTTAATTACATTATTTTGAAAATATTTTTCAGGTTTTTTAGTAGATTCTTCTGCATCTATAAATGCAGCCAAATGAATAATTAATTTTATATCATTGCTTATTATTTTTTTAGCTGTTTGTTTCGATGAATAATCACCTTTTATAAAAGTTAGATTTTTTTTAAAGAATTTTTTTCCGTTGACTAAATTATCAACTACAAACACTTTGTATTTTTGTTTCAAGAGCAAATCTACAAGACAGGTCCCTATATATCCAAATCCACCTGTTATAAGTATTTTTTTTTCAATATTGTTTTTCATAGACAATTTTTTTTTTTAATCTTTCTCCATTTGTAGTTTTAATATCAAAAATATCATATGGTGAAATCTGAGTTAAATGTATAATGTTGATTTTTTCAAAAGGATAATCTGGTAAACAAAAATAATTTTTTTCTTTATTGTAAAATGGCATCTTGTTTTTACATAAATAATTATATTTTGAATTAAAAAAATTTACATCATTTAAATTTTCATAAATTATTTTATTTAGGCTAGCCTGGTCCATATTAAGACAATAATCATTTTTTGAAATTGATATTACTCTATTAAATTCCGTTGCCCACAGATCCCAAATTTTTGATTTATGGGGAATACTAAACACACCCGCATTGAATAATGGTTTTTGAATTAGTTTTTCTGCTAAATCTTTGTTAAAATATTTTTTATAATTTTTATAATTCCAACCCTTAGCTTTATAAATATCAAAAAAAATTTTTTTAAATGAGTAATTTTTTTTACTAACTTCATAGTTGATATCTAATTCAGGTACTATACTAATTTTATTAAGTTTTGAAGTTTCGTTAAATTCATTTATAAAATTATCATCTTGTACCCACACATCTGCATCTAGCCAAATATAGTTATCGTAACCTTTGAAATAATCTTTTATAAATGGTCTTACTGTTAATAATTTTTTCCAATCATCAGCCTTAAAATCAAATTTAAAATCCCATTTTGGCTCTATAATTTTTATATTTGATCCTTTTAATAGATTTAAGTTTTCTTTTTTAATATCAACATTAAAAATGCAGAAGTCGTATTTTTCAAAATTTTTAGATACCTTTAATGAGTTGTATAGATTAAACAAATAATCAAAATATTTGTCATTACACCCGGAAACAATTGCTGTTTTCATGTTTTTCAATTAGAAATGTATATATTTAATTCATTAAAAATCACTAATTATTTAATAATTGTTATGAATGTAAACAATGCGGCAATTTTAGCGGGAGGTTTTGGTAAAAGACTGGGTAATATTACAAAAAAAATTCCCAAACCACTTCTTAAAATAAATAACTTAGAGTTTATTAAATATTTAATTTTTAAATTAATTACACAAAATTTTCAAACAATTATTATTCTAACACATTATAAGAATTCTTTATTCCAAAAAGAATTTCATAATACAATAATTGGAAATACAAAGATAATATGTAAATTTGAAAAAAAACCTCTAGGTACTGGGGGTTCTCTAGCTCAATTAAAAAAGTATAAGAGAGATTTTTTGATACTCAATGGCGACAGTTATATTAATACTAATTTCAATGAATTCTCTAATATTAACAAAAATAAATTATTAAAAATACAATTAATTAAAAACACTAACTATAAATCTAACAATAAACTTTCCAATATTTCTATTGCTAAAAATAGTAATGTAATATTTGATAATAAAAAAAAGTTAATGAACTCTGGTGTTTATATAATCAAAAAAGAATTATTAAAAAATATTAAATTAAAAAAACAATCGTTTGAGGAAGATATTATTCCTCATTTGATTAATCAAAATAAAGTGCAAGGATCTTTTTCAAAAAATAAATTTATAGATATTGGTTTAAAAAAAAATTTACATAATGCAAAAAAAATTCTTAAAAAAGAATTTAATGTTAGGGCTATAATTTTTGATAGAGATGGTACTCTTAATAAAAATTTTGGTTATGTAAATGATATTAAAAAATTTAAATGGCTTAAAGGATCTATCCAAACCATTAAATTTCTTAACTTTATTAATATTAAAGTTATTATTGCAACAAATCAATCTGGTATAGGTAGGGGTTATTATTCTATGTCAAAATTTAATGAATTAAATAGAGATATAAATAAACAACTAAAAAAAAATTATGCCTTCATAAATCATATTTATTGTGCTCCCTATTATAAAAATTCTCTGACGAAAAAATATAGAAGTAACGTAAATTTAAGAAAACCTAATAATGGAATGCTTATTCAAGCTATGAAAGATTTTAAATTAAATAATAAGAATTGCTTTATGATTGGTGATAAAATGTCAGATGAAAATGCTGCAAAAAATTCAAATATAAATTTTTACTACAAAAAAAATATTTCATTATTTAATCAAATTATAAAAAATTTAAATAGTTTCTGTAAAAACTAATTTTACAAATAATTAATATTTTAATTAATACTTTTAATTTTATAGTTCTTAAACTTATAGACGGTCTCAATTACTGTTGAAAAAACAAATGTTGAAATTAAAGTATAGCCAAAAAATGGTAAAGCAACAGTAAAGCATAATAGTAGACCATTTAACGTGTAATCATAAGATCCAAGTGTCCAAACCCCGAAATTAGTAATTATAAAAAATATGCAGGCTCCTAATAAAGCTCCTGAAAGTCTAGATAAAATATTATTAGCAAAAAACTTGGAAAATAAACCAATAATAAAAATACTTCCCCATGTAAAAAATGTAACTCCATGAAATCCTATAAAAAAGTCTGTAATTACAAAGCTGAATATTAATGCAGGAATATATCTAACACCTAAAAACACAGGAATATAAAAACTCAAGGCTAGCAAACTTGTAAAGTTAGGAGGATGAGGAATGAATCTGCTGACTGCTAGTGCTAAAAATATACCTAAAGAAAATTTAAAATATCTCATTTAGTATATTTATATTAGATAAAAAAAAAGTACAACTAATATGACACTTTAATTCCCACATAAGATGATTTATCCATCTGACAGTATTCAAATGCTATATTAATTATCAAAGATGTTATTTAAATTAAAAAATACATTGTATAAATTTATGTGATTGTATTTTAATGGTTTTAACATTATTCCAGTCACGCATTTTAGTGTATCTCTTTACTATAATTTGATATTAAAATTGTAAAAATTAAAAAGTAATCTATTGTGATTTTTTTAATAAAAATAAATCTATAATAAAAAATGATAATAAGCAGAACTCCTTTTCGTATAAGTTTTTTTGGTGGAGGCACAGATTATCCAGAATGGTATAATAAAAATGGTGGGATTGTAATCTCAACAACGATTAATAGATATTGCTATATTAGTTTAAGAAACTTACCACCTTATTTTGACTACAAGTATAATATTAGGTATAGCAAAAGAGAAATTGTTAATAGAATAGAAGATATAGATCATCCAAGCGTTAAAGCATGTTTTAAAAAATTTTTAAAAGCTAATCAGTCAGTAGAACTTGTACATCATGCTGATATACCTGATAAATCTGGAATTGGCTCATCGTCATCTTTTACCGTTGGTCTAATTAACTGTTTAAGTTATTTTAATAATAAAATACTCTCAAAAAAAGAATTGGCCTTTAAAGCTATTGATATTGAGCAAAATATTATAAAAGAAACTGTAGGCTCACAAGATCAAGCCATAGTTTCATTTGGAGGATTTAATAAAATTACCTTTAGTAAAGATAAAACTTTTGAAGTAACACCAATACCTTTAACTCAAAAAAATCAAGATACATTAAATCAATCAATAGTTTTGCTATTTACTGGATTTACGAGATATTCCTCAAAAGTTTCAGAAGAGCAAAAGAACAAAATTAGTGAAAATTCAGAATATTTAACAAAGTTAACTTTAGTTGCTCAAGAAGCTTATGAGATGTTGAGCGATCAAAAAAAATTTAGCATAAAAGAATTTGGAAATTTTTTAGATCAGAATTGGCGGATTAAAAAAAAATTATCTTCAAATATTACAAATAAGGATATTGACAGATTGTATGAAAAAGGAATGAAACTAGGTGCTTATGGTGGAAAACTTCTTGGAGCCGGATCAGGTGGTTTTATGTGTTTTATTGTGGATAAAAATAAAAAAGCAGATTTTGTAAAAAAATTTAAGCAACTATATATTCCAGTTAAATTAGATATTACTGGCTCACAAATTGTTTACTACAGTCAATAAAAAAGTTTAAAAACTCTATAGACTAAAACAATTATTGCTGTTTTCAAATAAAGATAGCATTTTACAAAAAAATTAATTCTTCCATATTTTATAGATATTTTTGTCATTTCATTCATTTGTTTAAGATTAACCTTGGAAGTAATGCTGCCTTTGTGAACTCTAAAGGCTGAAAGTTTTTTTTTTAATATGTGTGGCTTTGAAACCTTAGCCATTCTAAGCCAAGTATCATAATCCATAGATTCAATAAATTCCTCGTTATTAAAACAACCTATTTTGTCTGGCATAAAACTTTTTCTCCAGAAAACGCTTTGCATTGGAACATAATTGTCTAAAGTTAGACTTTCGTATGAATAATTATTAATTTTTTTTGTCTTAAAACTTGTAATTACTTTTCTTACTTCATTACTTTTTGAATCTATAATTGAATTATGTCCAATTAACCAATCAATTTGCTTTTTTGAAAAAATTTTTATAATTTCAGCAAAAATATTTTTTTCGTAAATATCATCCGATCCAAGCGTACCCAATATGTCTCCTGTAGCTGCTTTGACACCATTATTGTATGCAATGGATGGGTGATTAGAGTTATCTTTTATTATCTTAATTTTTGAAGATTGGTAACTCTTTAAAATTTCAATTGTAGAATCTGTGCTGCCACCATCTATAATAAGCCACTCAAAGTTATCATAATTTTGATTTAATAATATTGAATTTGCACATTCCTCTAAATATTTCATGGAATTTAAAGTGGGTGTTATTATTGACAACTTCATAAATTTTTATAAGAAACTTTACTTATCTCTTTTAGACAAAATAGGTTTTACAATAGGCCACTTGAATTTAAAATCCTTATCATTCCATTTTAAAGTAAATTGTGATTTCCTGTCATACATTGTATTTTGTTTATAATGAAAAATAGCACTAGAACTAAGAACAACATGACCATTGCCAAATTTTGGAGGAATCAAAACCATAAATTTTTTTTTATCATCTAGCATAAATGAAATCCATTTTTTATACTGTTTTGATTTTTTATCATTATTAACAACCATCAAATAAAATTTACCATAAAGACATGATACTAATTTCCAAGTTTTACCATCACCATGTATTCCCCTCAAAACATTTTTTTTTGATATTGAAATATCATCTTGAATAAAAGGTATATCTTTTTTATTTTTTTTAAAAATAATCTTATTATATATCTCGGTGTATGAACCTCTGAAATCTTTAAAAATGTAAGGTTTAATTAAATATACACCTTTTAATTTAGTTTCTAAAAATTTCATAAAATAGATTTATTAGATTTATACCATTCCACTGTATTTCTTAAGCCATCTTTTAATGAATATTTATTTTTAAACCCTAATTTTTTTTTTGCTAAGTTTATAGAGATTTTTCTTACAGGTATCATTGTTGGTTTAGATAGATCGTTTTTAATGAGTAATCTTTTTTTAAGAATATTCATTATATGTTGAATAACTTCATTTAAAGTACAACTTGAGTTATTTGCAATATTAACAACTTGTAAATTAGAGTTTGTTGCTAAGATCACTCCATTAACAAAATCTTTGATGTAAATAAAATTTTTAATATCCTTTCCATCTCCCCAAATATTAAGAATTTTTTTTGAATTTTCAATTTTTTTTATAAGTGCAGGAATTACATGAGATGTTTCTAAATCAAATTTGTCAAAATCTCCGTATAAATTTCCCGGTCTAACAATTAATGTTTTCATGCTTTTTTTTAGTTTATTAGAATAAATAAAGCATGTTTTTTCTGCAAACCTTTTCATTGAGGCTGCTACATAATATTTTTCAAAAAAACTGTCGTTAACATCATTTTCTGTTACTGCTTTTTTAGTGACAGGATAGACAACGCTACTACTAATAAAAATAAATTTTTTTACTTTATTTTGATAAGCAGAATTTATAGCATTATCATTCATAACTACATTATCATTTAAATGCACCAAGGGGTTTTTCTTCATTATGGCTGCGCCAGATGTATTAGCTGCACACATAAAAACATAATCCATATTTTTAAATAATTTAATACAAGAATTTAGATTTCTTAAATCAATTTTTTTATATTTGGCTTTTGGATTTTTATAAAAAGTTTTTTTATTAAGAAAAGTTCCTGTAACATGATAGTTTTTGGCGACCAGTGCATTTATTAGATTAATCCCAACAAAACCTGACCCTCCTAAAACAAGTGCTTTTTTCATTATCTTCCACCACTTATCTTAATATTTGCTCCAGAAAGATATGGAGAATTAACTAAAATATTTTTAACAATTATTGCTACATCTTCTGGTTTGCCTAAATAACCAAGTGGAATATCTTTAGCTACATTTTTGAAGTCTTTTTTAAAGTTTTTTTTCATCGAAGAAGTTATTATTTTTCCAGGGCTTACGGCATTCACTCTTATATTATATTTGCCAAGTTCTTTGGATAGTGAATTATTTAAAGAGTTAATAAACCCCTTAGAGGAAGCATAGGGTGAAATTTTATTACCACCATAATCAGCAGCTTGAGAAGAAATAAAAGTAATTGATTTATCCAATCCTTTATTTTTAATCATTAACTTGGCAATCTCTTGAGTTAAAAGAAACGTACCAAAACAATTACTAACAATCATTTTTTTTAATATTTCTTTCTTAATTTTTACAAAATCCTGTCTGGAAACTTTTTCCCATGCGTTATGTATAAATCCTCTTATATAAAAATTTTTTGATAATAAATATTTTGAGAAGACCTTAATACTTTTTTCAGAAAAAAGGTTTAATCTTTTATTGATAATCAGATTATCTATTTTTTTATATTTATTTATAATTCTATCTGCTTTAATTTTTGATTTAGCATATGTGAAAATAATATTGAAATGTGGAATGAGTTCACGAATTATAGATTCACCAATTTCACTTGTTCCACCAGAAATAATTATAAATTCCTTTTTTTCCAACAATCTATTCCATTGTTTCAACTTTTACCGCAACATCTGGCATATAAGGATCTTTCCAGTTGTCTAGCGGTTTGATAATCATGTTATCCTTAAATTCTTCTCTAGGCAAATAAGGGTACATATCCTCTATGGGGGTTGCCCATCCAATTAATCTTGGTTCATATAAGTGGTATTCATGGCAATTTACATCAATTGTCACTGGCCCATCATAATTTAAGGCTTCAGAAATCTTTTCCTCCAACTCATCATCATTATTAATTTGAACTATTTTGATATTGTAGGCCTCTGAAATTCTTAAAAAATCAGGTGGGTTATAACCTTTTGGGCCACAAGCCTCTTCTCTTCCTTGGAAATTAGTTTTTTGAAATGCTTTTGTTATTCCATAAATATGGTTATTAATAATAAATGTTTTAACAGGAATTTTGTAATTGATAAGAGTTTGCATTTCTTGAATATTCATATTAAACCCACCATCTCCAGTTAAACATACTACGTTTGAGTCTTTATTCTTTGCAAATGCCGAGCCAATAGCTGCTGAAAAAGAAAACCCCATAGGTGCGTGACTATTGTTGCTGTAATATTGTTGACCACGTTTAGTTTTTAATGCATGTCCCACTAAAACACTACACCCACCACAATCACCCACAATTATATCCTTGTTACTCATAATTGAAGACAATTTTTCCATAAAAAAATATGGATTTACATAATTTTTCTTTTCGTAACTATAGCTATTTATTTTTGGTGCCGCTGCTTTGGTAGGGTCATACTTATCTCTCCAATTAACAACTTTATTTAACCAATCATCAAAATTAGGTATTTTTGTTTTATATGCTTCATATACTTTATCAAAAATTTCTAAAAAGTTATCTAAGTCAGAATGAATATTAACATCAAAAGGAACTTGTTGAAATTTTTTGTCTAGTAATTCTGGATCAATATCGGTTATATATTTTTTTGCTTCTCTAGCAAAAGAGCTTACATTACCACCAGTTATTCTACCTGAAACTCTTGACCCTACTGCAAATAATAGATCTGCGTTTTGAATTCCAAAGTTTCTTCCAGGCCCACCATACGTTCCCACTCTACCACCATAATAATCACGGTCTGAAGTGACCACATCTATTCCATTCCATGTAACAAAAGTTGGTATCTTTAATTTTTCTAAAATCTTATTAAATTTTTCAATATTATTAGTTACTCTTAATCCACCACCAGCTAATATCACTGGTCTTTTTGATTTGATTAAGTCTTCAAAGAAATTTACAATTTTCTTTTCAATTGCATGAAAATCATATTTTAATTCAAACGCAGAACTATCAAAGCCAGTCAAGGTTTCCACATCGACATCTGCTTTTTGTATATCCATTGGAATATCCAAAACTATTGGACCACATCGACCACTAGTACTAAGAAAATAACTTTTTTCTAATTCATACCTAATATCCTTTGGATCCTTAATACAAACAGCATACTTCGTTATAGATTCAACTATTGATATTAAGTCAGTTTCTTGAAAACCTATTTGTCTAATTCGATCATGAGGTCTCATGAATTTTGAGTTAATATTTCCAGACAGAAAAATACATGGAATTGACTCGTAAAAACAATTACAAATTGATGTGATCATATTTGTTGCACCTGGACCACTAGTAGAAATTGCCAAACCAGGCAAATTTTTTATTTTTGCATATCCTTCGGCTGCAAATCCAGCTGCCTGCTCATGAAAAGTAGAGACATATTTTATATTTTTTATTCTTGTAAACGCATCAACTAAATCACCATTAGCTGCTCCATAGACTAAAAATGCTGTATCTATGCCTTTTTTTGCATAAAAATCAATTATGTAATCAGCTACTTTCATATAATAATTTTTTTAGATTATCTTAATCTAAAAACTTCTCTTCTTGCGTTATTACCTTTAATAAATTTTTCGCTTTTAGGTATAGCACATAAACAAAAAGTTGTTCTCGATTTATTGTGTGTCATATTTTCATATGAACCATGTATTAAATTACCATGCATAACTAAAATATCTCCAACATGTCCTTTTATTGCTATCTTTTTATACTTTTCTTCAATTGCTTTAACATCAATTTCATTTCCAGCTTTTTTAGAATTCCCATAACTTTTGGTTGGAATAAATTTTTTAAGTCCAATTGTATGAGATTTATCATAAACATAAATTGTACCATTTTGAATGTTTGCATTTTCCAGAAGCAAATGAGATGTAAAAAATAATCCATTTTTATTTTTTGCATAAGAATTATCTTGATGAGGTAAATACACTTGCTTGCCAAATTTTGTTTTAGGTTTTTTGAATATTACTTGTGTTTGTAAACCAACGCATTCTTTTCTATATAGATTATCTATTTTTTTTGTAAAAAGTTTTTTCTTAAAAACATTTAAAAATAATTCTGATAAATAAAAGTATCTTTTTACTAGATCAGATCTAATTACCATACTATCAGCAGTATTAATTTTTTTTGAAACTTGAGAAATTAAAAATTCTTTTTTATGTACATTTAACATTTGAGAAAAATTCAAGTCACTACATTCTAGTAAGGCTTTTAATATTTCCCTACATTCTTTTTTTGTGTAAATTCTTTTGAGTACAACAAAACCATGCTCTTTAAAAAAATTATAATCTGAATTGTTTTTCATTTATTTTTTTTCTAAGTAAGTATTGAAGTAAAATTGCGATAGGGACAGATGTATTAAATTTTCCATTTTTTATCAAGGAAAAAATTTTTTTTAAACTCAATACTTCTAAACTATTAATTTCATCACTTTTAAAATTTTTATTAATTTGACTCATTGATATATGAACCGCGTAAACATAGACTGTATTTTTAGTTCTATTTGGTATTTGGTATATATCCTTCATTCTAATAAATTTATTAATTTTTAATAATTTAATTCCAGTTTCCTCACTAAATTCTCTTTTTGCTGCATCAACTGGTTTTTCATTTACATTAAAAGAGCCAGCTGGAAATTCATATAATGTTTTTTTTAAAATTTTTCTAATTGCTTTAATTGCCAAAAAATATTTTCCATCTACAATTGGTAAAATAATAACTTCTCTATTATTGGGAATTAATTCATAGTAACTATTATTGAGTGCGATTTTAAAAAATCTATTTTTATAAACAATCATCAAATCTAAATACTTTTTTATTTAATAATTTTAAGAATAATATCCAACTATTTGGCTTGAATTTGATCTTCAAAAGGTTTTTCTTTAAATTCCATTGAATTAACTTTTTCTGCATTACACAAATATGCTCCACTTCTATGTCCATACCAAATTATTTTTTGAAGCCATTCGCTAAATGTATCAAATTTTTTATCTTCTCTTATTATCATTAATTCTTCATTTTCTTTTCTAAGATTAGTAGAATCATTGTTTATAAAATCTTTGTAAACCTCGTAAATATTATATTTGGTTGAATAAATACTATTAGTTTTTTTATTTGGCAGTCTTAATAAATTAAAATTTAATTTAACAGCTTCTTTTATAATTTCACTATTTATGCTGTTGGAAAATTTGGAATTGAGAAGAAAAAGAGATTCATCATAAAATTCCTCTATTTTATTATCTTCTACTAATCTAATTAACTCTAATTCTCCTGGTGGCCAATGGATATCTAACCAACCCTTGTGGTAAACAAACTCCGGTCTACCATCTATAATTTTCTGAGCATGAATAATGAAATTATTTTTTATACTCTCTATGACTTTAAGGTTTAAATCATTTTTCATAAAAGTTTCAAACAAGTCTCTAAATGAAGCCCCAGATAGTTTATGAATAATCAATAACGGTATCTGTAGTACTTTATTAAAATACAAAAATTCAGACATTGAGGCGTAAGCTCTGGTATCAATCCATTTGTCTTGGGGTAAAGATTTTGTGCCTACAACCATATTTTGAACCTCATAAATTCCATCTTCTGGCATTTCATCTAGTGTACCATGTGCATTAACAATTGGATTTTCACTTGTTATAATCGCATGCTCTTCCATATAAGATGGGCTTGCCATTTCTGCATTTGGTAAAATTGATAAATTATTGTACTGAATACGATTATGTTGTCCGGCCGCTATTACTTGAGATACTCCATTTGCAAAAACTTCATAGGTATCTCCTGGTAGACCTAAAATAAATTCAGTGTAAGTGGGAATTTTATCCTTTGAAAATTTTCTTTGTAGTTCTGAATAATCTGCAATAGAAATATTGTCTCTTTTAATCGTTTTAAGCGTATGAGGATCTACAGATTGCATGGCTAATGTTACACCTTTGCTTAATCCCTCGTCTGCTAAAAGCTTTTGTACTTTATATGCTCTTTCTCTTGAATTTTTAGTATTTTGAACAGATAAAACATGAGGATATCCATATTTTTTTTTATTTTCTGCAGCTTTTTGAGCAATCTCAAAATCTCTTGGAAGCATACCAAAATTTGCATCACAACAAAAAATAAATTCAATCTTATTTTGTGAAAACCAATCCATTTCAGCAAAAACTCTTCCTAGCTCCATTCTGCTAACTTTACTATTGGTTGCAGATCCCCAATCACAAAAGGCACATGAAAAAGGACATCCCCTATTAGTTTCCCAACTAGCTAACCATCTTTCATTTGGATTTTCTTCCAATATTTTATCAAATACACCTGTTAAATAAGGGGATGGTGCATGAGTAAAATCCTTCATTCTTGGAAGGTTTGCATTATTAATATAAAGGTTTTTTTTATTTATAAAGCTTACATTTGGAGTATTTTCTAAATCATTGTTAGGGAATTCATCTAATAATTGTAGAGTTGTTCTCTCACCCTCTTGGTGAATAATTACATCTATAAAATCATTATCTCTTAAAAACTTTTCAGATTTACCACCAATATTATCTGGAACTGAAGGTCCTCCAACAACTATAAATATTTTTTTATTAAATTTTTTTAATTTTTTAGCAATAGCTAAAGATATATTTGAATTCCAAACATAGGTGCTGAATAAGGCAATATCACAATTTTTTAGTTTTTCAAAAGCATCATCTAATAATAATCTTTTATAAATTGTAGACTGAAATTCATACACTTCTTTTCTTTTTGAATTATGCTCTACAAAAGCCTGAAGAATTCCAATTGAATAAGGTAGATAAAATTGACCAGAGAAGCCATTATTAATTTGTGCAGAACCTATAGATATTTTTTTAATTGCCATCGAACTCTTTATATACGCTAATTAATTTTTTTTTCCATCTTTGCTCTGAAATTGAATTATCATACGTAATACTCATATTCTTTGTAATTTCTATTTTTGAAGACATACCAACAATTATAGAGGATATTTCAGGAAAAGAGATGCAAAATTTTAGAGCAGATTCAGCCAAAAGACGGTTTTTAAACAGTATATCTTTTTTATTTGTTTTAACAAAGTGATCAATTAAAGATTGAAATTTTGGTCGTATCAGAGCTTTATTAGCTTTTTTTTTAAGTAGGTATCCACTGTTAAACGGAGATCTGGTTAATAGAACAAATTTTTTTTTTTTTTTTAATTTTAATATTTTACTATATAGTAGTCTCTGATCAAAGATACTAAAGCCAACTTGCAAAAAATCAAAATCATAGGCTTTTAAAACTTTGTAAGCATCAAATGGATCTCTTGAAGAAAATCCTATTGATCTGATTTTTCCACTTTTTTTTAGTTTAGACAAAAAGTTGTATGAACTATCTATATTATCCTCTGACGTGATATTGTGAAATTGATAGCCATCCAAATAATCTGTCTGCAAATTACTTAGGCTTTTATTGATTTTTTTTTCAATATAAGGCTTAGAAAAATTTGTTTTATTTTTTTCATTTAAAACACCTGTCTTTGTAATAATAATTACTTTTTTTCTTTCTTTCTTAAGAGCTTCACCTAAAATTCTTTCACCAATACCTTCTCCATAAATATCAGCTGTATCAAAAAAATTTACCCCTTTATCAAAAGCTATTTTTAATAATTTGATACCTTCTTTTGCTGTGGTAGTATTTGGAGATTTAAATTTTTTAGTTGATGGCGACAGATTCCAAGTTCCAAAACAAATTTTAGAAATTTTAGAATTATCGATAAATTTTGAATATTTCATTACTCTATCTATCTAAAAATTTTTTATTTTTTACTTGTATTCTCCAATAATTTAATAAATCAGACATCGTATCCTCAAATTTATAAACTGGTTTCCATTTTGTATGTTTTTTAAATTTTCTTATATCAGGAACCTGAAGGTCTGCATCAATTTTTCTTAATCTTTTCGGGTCTTCTATAATTTTAATTTCTTTCTTATAACTTGATAAGCTAATAAGATATTTTAATATATCCCCAACCTTGCAAGTGTAGTTTCCACCAATGTTGTATGTCTCTCCTGGTGTAGGGTTTTTTGTTACTAACATATAATATGCTTTTACCGCATCTCTTACATCTGCAATTGTTCTAAGAGAGTTAAGATTTCCAACTTTTATTTTTGGAGCAATTACACCATTTTCGATCATTGCTATTTGTTTTGCAAAAGTCGACTCTGCAAAAAAATCACCTCTTCTCGGGCCAGTATGAGTAAACATTCTTGTGATTAAAGTTTTTACACCGTAAGCCTCATAAAAATATCTACCAATCAAATCTGTGCCAACTTTTGAAATCGCATAAGGGGAAGCTGGATGAAAATTACAATTTTCATTAATGGGTAAATCTTTTTTTTTTACCTTACCAAAAACTTCAGATGATGAGCAGATATGAACTATTGGATTAATTTTTTTACAATCCTTAATCTCTTCAAGTAATATTTGTGTTCCTTTAACGTTTGTTTCATAAAATTTTAAAGGAGCATCAAAACTCATTTTAGGAAATGATTCAGCCGCTAAATGAAAGACATATTGGGGTAAGCTATTATTTATTACTTTTTTAATAGAAACTTGGTCTGTTAAATCTCCATATTCTAAAAAAATTCTTTGTCCTTTATTAATTTTATCTAGATGATGCTCGATATTATCTAGCTTACTAGACCATCTGATTAATCCATGAATATTCCAATTAGTATTATTTAATAAAAAATCTAGTAAATGCGAACCAACCATTCCAGATATTCCAGTTATTAAACAGCTAATTTTTTTTTTCATTTTTATTATAATTAATTAAAAGATAGTAATAGATTGCAATCATAGAGACAATTAAATATGGCAATACAAAATTGTAAAAATAATAAACAAACCAAGGTATAAAAACTAAAGCACTATATATAATTAAAGTGAAAGAATTGCCAAAATTATTTAATAAATGATGGTGCAGATGATCTGAATCAGCTTTAAATGGGTTTTTTTTTTTTTTAATTCTTACTAAAAACAGTCTAAACATATCTACCCCTGGTATTAAAAATAGTAAAAAAATGCTCTCAACATTTAATAAATAATTGGTTTCTAAGTTAATATTAGAATTATAAGTATATATAGTTAAAAAACTTACGTATAAAGAAAGGATAAAACTGCCACCATCACCAAGAAAACATTTTTTATTAAAATTTAAATAAATAAACAAAATCAATGAACAGATTAAAATAATATTAGTAAAAAAATAAAAATCATTAAAAGGTATAAATAAGTTAAGAAGCGCAATCCATATTAAAGATATTATGCTTGCAAGACAATCTATTCCATCAATCATATTAAATGCATTAATTAAAAATAATAATAAAATTGCTGTCACTAATGGTGCGTAATAAGATGTTGAAATGTAAAAATTATTAAAAAAAACTAAATCACTAACAACATAGGAATCATCAATAAAATTAAAAGTTATAAATAATATTAAAAAAATTACACTTAACTTAATTAATGCACCAATATTTTTTAAATCATCATACAAACCAACAATAAAAACTAAACTTAGACTGATTAATATAATTAAATTATTATTAAAATTATTAATTGTTAAATTAGAATCATTATTTAACAAAAGTACTGAACAAATAAAAATAAAAAGCATAATCATTGTAAAAAAAATACCACCCACTAATGGTATTGGCCTAAGATGGATTTTTCTTTTTTGATCTGGATAATCATATATTTTAAAAAATTTACTCAACTTAAAACTAACAAGCATAAATAAAGGAATAATAAAAATACCAAATATATAAAAATTTAAGTTCATTTATTTTTGTGTTTCTAATTTTTTGAGTAAATTATTTTCAATAAAGAATATATTTGTTATCAAAAATGAAAAATATATTAATGTTTGATTGGTAAAAAAACTACCCGTTGTAATTATAGGCCACGTCAATAATATTACTGAAATTAATAAAAACTTAATACTTTTTTTCAACTTATATAATTTCAATATTTTCTTATATAAAACAAAGATTAAGGTTAAGAAAATTAAAAGCCCTATTGCGCCTGTCTCAGATAACAATTCAAAATAGGTATTATGTGGATGTGTTGCACATCTTATTGTTCTTAATTTTGACTGAATGTCATTATAATCATCATCAGAACATCTCGTACGAAATTGTTTTAAACCAATTCCAATTAACTTATTGTCTTCCCAAATTCTATAGGCAGTCTCCCAATGTGCTCCGTAGTGACTGTCCACAATTTTTTCTAAATTTATATCTATGGAGCCTAAATTTAATTTTTTTTCCAAAGTTAATGTTACACCTAGTTGAAATAAAGTTTCATTAATAACTCTTTTTTTTAAAATTGGATTTAGTAACAAAACAAGAGTTGCTAAAAAAAATACTAGAACTGTAGATATTATGACAGATCGTCTATATTCACTAAAAATGAGAAAATATATAAATACACCAAATGTAGCTAGAATAAATGCTGAACGCTCTCCAGTGAGTAAAATTGTAAGCAAAAAAATAAAAATGTATGGAGTCATTGCATAGTTAAATATCTTTTTTTTAAGAACAAAATATAATGAAAGTAAGCCTATAAAAAAATATCTCATCAAATAAGAACCGGGTATTAATTCATCACCAAATGGACCTGACAATCTGCCAATTGCATTAGAGCCTCTTTCTTCTGCTACAAAACCAAATATATCTTTACCACCATTTAAATACTGAAAAATACAATCAAAGATAACAAAAAAAATTGTTAATAATATTATAAAAAAGTAATTTTTTTTAATTTCCAACTTAAAATTGGAAATTAAATAAAGTAAAGCTAAAGGATAGACAAAAAACCTAAATAAAAATAGTGATCGAGAGAAAAAGTTTTTAAAATTTTCAAAAGAAAAATCATCTTGATTAATAAAGTTTATTAGTGAGATAAATAACAAATAAAAATAAAATAAAATAAAAATTTTTATGAATGTGTCTTTAAATAAAATATTAATTTTATTATCTTTATTTTCACTAAGTGAAATTATGATAAAAAAAATTACAGTTACAGAAATTATTAAGTCTGGTATGAAGGGTCCAAGGATAGTAAAGCTAGGTATTAGAAAAAATAAAAGCAACAAACCACTTGCAAGTTTTTTTTTATAAAAGATATCAATTATCATTTATATAAATTCTTGATATGTAAAAAGTTTTGCCCGATTTAGCATCAATTTTACTATAATTAACAATCTTTTTAACATAACTTGATTCTTCAGAAAAATATTTATAAACATCAAATCCTACATAGTAATATCTATTTTCTGGGTTTAAAGATTTAAAATCGTTTAATACGATTGAAGGCCTGAGACTAGGTTTGCCCAATATCCAAAATACATTATAGCGTAAGCCTGATATTATGATGTCTTTATCATCAAAATATCCATCTCTATTTTTTTTAAATTCTTTTAATGTTTCATGAATAATTTTGGTATTGTTTACAGTGTTTGTGTTATTAAAATAGCCAAAAGCATATGTTGATAAAATTACTAAAATTAAAAACAAAGTAGGTTTTATAATTAATTTTAAATTTTTTTGTATAAAAAAATTTTTCATAAAAAAAAATATAACGACAAAATTTGTAAATAAAAAATACCTTGATGTGTAGTCATTTAATAAAAATAAAAAAATAGATGTAAAAATAAAATATAATATCAAAAAAATTTCATATTTACCTAATTTTTTTTTTATCAAGTCGATAGCAATAAAAAATAAAACCATTAATGAAAATATAAAATACGAAATTTCTTTTATTGAATTATCGAAATTATGTAAATTTATGTCAACAAGTTTAGGTAAATTTAAAAAATGAACATAAATGGAAATGTGAACTCTTAAATTTTTTAGAGTTGCATCATAAAGATTTTCATCTGATAATATTGGAATATTATCTTTTAATTTATCAATTATAATAGCAGGTAGGTCTTTAAAATTATATAATTGTGATTCTGTGCTTGTGATATTTATTTTTAAATTTAAGTTATTAATAAGAATATAAAGAACAGTAATACTAATGATTGTTAAAAAACAAATATAAAGAAATTCTTTTTTTTTTTTAAAAATTAAAAAAAATATCATTAAACTTGCCAATAAAGGTAAGTGCTGTAAACGAAAAAAAATACCTATTATTAAAAATAAACATAATAAAAAACTTTTATCAAATATATTTTTTTTTTTTTTTATAGAATTATTAATTTTAAGTAATGAAAATAATAAGAAAGGATAATATAAAGCTTCATTATAAAATGAACTGGCTGATATTAAATAGTCATAATTAAAAAAAATTAATACTGGAAATATATACAATAAATTTTTTTTAATTAAAAAATTTTTCTTACTAAATTTAATTAATTTATTGATCAAAACAGTCCATAAGACAGAAAGAGCAACTATATAAAAAAAAAGCCAAGCTTCTTTAAATAAAAGCTTCAAAAATACAATAAAATAAACAATTAAAAACTGATTAGTGGGATAAGGTTCAAGATCAAGGTTTGTATTGAGATATGTAGCTGTGTTAACTAATGATCCTTTATCAATATAATGATCTGCCGCAGATATATAAAGTACACCATCGTTCGGGATTTTAATAGTATAGTTCATTATCACAAGAATAGTGAATAATAAAAAAATTGAAAAAAAAATGCTTATTTCTATTGTTCTTTTTTTATTCATTGAGTACTTTAAGTATTATATCTGCATATAGAGAGTGACCCTCTTTTGAGAGGTGAACTTTATCAATATAATTTTTTCTAAATTGATCTAGCTGGTTTTTATTTAACTTTCTTGAAATATCAATTATTTTTAAATTCACTTTTTTTGAATTTTTAAATATTTGATTTTTAATATCCTGTTTGAAAATGGGATTTCCATCTGAAATTTTGTATTTATAATCTTTTAAATAAGGACTGTATAAAATAATTAGATTACTATTTGCCCCACTAATTCTATCATCAAATTGTTTTAGTAAATTTATTGAATATTTTATAGTATGTGAATTATCTCTATCATAATCAACAACATGATCATATGGGTTTTGTAAAAAATGATCATTTAACTGAAATACAATATATTTAAAAAAATTAAATGTTGCAAATTTGGAATTTTTACCAAAAAAAAAGTTTTGCTCTCTTCTTCTTAAATTACGAGTAAAACAGTCACTTATACAAACTAAAATATAAGTAGAGTTTTCTTTTATAAAATTGTTTGAATCAACATAATTTATAATATTTGGAATTCCCCATCCATTAGCAGAAATATTCAAATAATTTTTTTTTAATTTTTTTGCTACTAAATAGGTAAATAATTCATTATCTGACACGGCAGATCCACCATACGTAACTGAGTCACCTAAGAAAAATAAGTTTGAGTTTTGGAAGGTATTTTTTTTATCATTTCTATTTCCAAGCTCATCCAATGAAATTTTATTATTTTTTTTTATAATAGTTTGGTTTTTTTCTTTATAATAACCATAAACAGATGAGGTATAGTATTCTATATTTTTATGTAAGCCAAGCACTCTAAGTGAGCTTTCTATCAAAATCATTGACAAAAAAATTGAAATCAAAACTGTTAGTATTTTCATTCTCCACCAGAGATTGATAAAACTTGATTAGAAATGAATGTATTATCTTTAGAGCTTAAATAAAAAATATATTTTGCTATTTCTATAGGTTTTGCCATTCTACCTATTGGAATTAAAGAAACTCTTTTTTTCATATCTTTATTTTTAATAGATTTATGCAGTTTTGTTTTAGTAATTCCAACTCTTAAAACATTATAAAATACATTATATTTTATTAAACTTTTAAAATAAGACGGAATAAATTCCAAACCATGTTTGGCAATAGAATATGAGTATGAATTAATACCACCTCCAAATTTAACTCCTATAGAGGAACAATGAAGTATCCTTCCAAATTTATTAGCTTTCATTTTCTTTGATACTTCATTTGCAATTAAAATTGGGTATTTTAAATTAATATTTAAAGAATTTGTTAATTTAGAAAAATTAGTTTTTTCAACATCATTACCATCAATAAAACCTATTAAATTTATAAATGATGAAAAAGATATTTTTTTTATCTCATCCATAAAATTTTTAAAATTGCCTTCGATACTAAAATCACATTTTATATAGTGTAATCTTTTTGATTTTATTTTAGGTTTAACTTTATTATAGTGAGCGTATACTTCATATTTATCATTGAGAAAATAATTTAATAAAGGTTTACCAATGTCAGAGCTAGCTCCTAGAATGATCACTTTTTTTTTCATATCTTTTAAATTTAAGGAAGATTTATTAACACTTAGTATACAATGTTTCAATGAATTTTAAATTACACAATCTTATTTTTGTTTTTGCTCTATTTTCAATTCACCTAATACCTTTTGCTGATAGTTTTAGTTTTGAAACTCTACCAATCCTTTTGATTATCTTTTGTATTTTTATATTTTTGCTAATTGATGGAAACTTATTAGGCTATATTAACAATGAGAAATTAATTTTTTATCTTATTGTTTTTACTATTATTTTATTTTTCAAAGACTTGCTACTTGGAAAAGCAAATATTGTGGAGCTTATAAAATATCTAGTGGGTCCTGTAATTTATTTATTTTATAGGAATTTAAAAAAATTTTTAGACATTAATGAATTAATAATATTTGGTATATCAATATTTGTTCTCTATTTAATATTCAAGTTCCAGCCTACGCCTATCTTTAATTTTACCTGTAATTATTTGGAGTTCTTTATTTCAAGATATCAGTGTGACAATACTTTTAACGTAACTATAAAATTATTGCGCCCTTTTTTGATAACACCAGAACCTTCGTATTTATCCTTAATGTTAAGCTTTTATTTAATATTATTATTTTCTTTAAAAATAAAAGTTATTAATAATAAAAAAAAATTATTTATAGTTATATTGGAAATATTGATTTGTTTTCTTATAATATCAACTTATTCAAGAGTTGGATTATTGTTTGTCTTCATTTATTTTTTATACTATGTCAATTTTTTGATAAAAGATTTCAATTTTAAAAAATATGTAGTTCCAATAATTTTGTCATCATTAATAATAATGTTTTATTTAAATTTTAAATCTAATATTTTCAATGATAAGTTATTAGATATTAACAGTAGAAATGTTTTAAATATTGACAAAATTTTTTCATCATTAGATGGGGACAGTAATAAAGATTTTTTAATATCAGGTAATAAATACAAAACAACTAATGATGTTCTTGCTTTAATAAGTAATAAAGAGCCAACAGGTTTTATAAGAATCCTTCACAATTATATAAGCATAAAACAATCATTTAAAAATAATCTTATAGGCTACGGCATAGGTAGCTATCCTTTGATTTGGTATGAACACGTTATAGATCTTGATCTTAAATATATCCTCAAAACAAACGAGGTTATGGCGAATTGGAATGAAAATAAAAAACAATATGTTCAAAATTACTTCTTTTCAACTTTACACGACGGTGGGATCTTTACATCTATATTTATCTTATTACTATTATTTAAAACTTTAAAAAAAATAATTATCAGCAAAAATAAATTTAACTATGTTATTTTTTCATATGTAATCATGACTCTTTTTTTTCAAAGCCCTATTTCAAGTCCCTACCCATGGTTAGCACTTGCCATTATTAACTTTTCAAATACTAAAAATGCGTAAACTTCTTTGGATAATGCCTAATAAGGCAAAAAAATATAGTGGCATTTATAAATATAATAGTGAATTAATAAGTTTACAAAAAAAAAACAAAAACATATCAATCTTATTCACTGGTAGAATTAATAATTATTTTTTTACTTTTTGGTCTAAATTTTTTTATTTACCTTTTTTTTTATTACTTAATTCTAAAAATTTTGATTGTATAGTTTATCCAGAAGAAGGCTTTGCATTTTTAAGCATTTTTTCATCAGCCTCTGAAAATAAACTAATAATTCATGACTTTAGAAAAAAATTTAATTTAAAAAATAATGTTAAAATTATTGAAAAAATAAAACAATTTTATATTGATTTAAATTTTTTATTTATCAATAATTTTATGAAAATTATTGTTCCTTCTGTATTTACAAAAAAAATTCTTTCTAGTTCTATTCGAGCTATTTCGAAAAATATCATTGTAATTCCAAATATAATAGATTTTAAAAAAATCCTAAATTTGAAAAATAATAAATTTAATAATTTAATAAATAAAAAATATAAAATTATACTTTGTGTATCTTCTAATGAAACAAGAAAAAATGTTTCTTTAATTTATCAAGTTGCAAAAAAAACTAATAAAATTAAATTTATTTTAGTTGGCGATTTCAATGAGAATTATAAAAAATCCAACATCATGGTATTCAAAAATTTAACTGAAGGGGACTTAGCTCAGTTATTTAATATTGCTGATCTATATCTTGATTTATCTTTTTTTGAAGGGTTCGGTAGAACTTTAATTGAGGCGCAACAATTTGGGCTTCCTGTTTTGTGTTTTAATACCTTGATAAATAAAGAAATTCTTCGAAGTAGTGCTTATCTTATTGATAAAAATTATAATGTTGATCAATTAACTAATTATATATCCTCTAAAAGTGCTACACCACAAAAAAAAATTGCATCAATTCAAAACTCAGCTAGATATTCGAAAAAGTCCATTTATAAAAAATTTAAAAAAGAAATTGACGAAATATAAAAAAATACTTGTTATTACATCTAGATATCCCTTTCCAGTGAGGGGTGGTGATAAGTTAAGAGTTGTTGAAATAATTAAAGAACTATCAAAAAAAAATTCTTTAGATCTAGTTTCAATAGGTGATGATGAAAAGAAAATATCTTTTATTAATAAACAATTTATTTTTAAACATAATTTACTTAGAAAAGTATTTGAAATATCAAAGTCTTTTCTTATTAATGAACCTTTGCAAATTGGTTTATTTAAAATACCCAGGATGAAAAACAAAATAGCAAAAATGTCAAAAAATTATGATGCAATAATTTTTCATTTAATAAGAACAGCCTACTATTTACCTAGCGACTACAAAGGTAGAAAAATTTTAGAAATGACCGACCTAATATCAAAAAACTATGAAACAGTAGATAGCAACCTAAATAAATTTAACCCATTAAAATTTTTATATAAATATGAAAAAATAAGATTAAAAAAATTTGAAAAGAAAAACTCCCAAAAGTTTGACACAATTGTACTTGTTAATAAAAAAGATTTAAATAATTCAAACTTAAAAAAATATAACAAATCAGTGAAAATTGTTGGTAATGGCACTCATAGAAAAAAAAACATATATATTAATAAGAAAAATAAGAAAAATTTAATTTTTTTTGGTAATATTAATTCTCTCGCAAATAGAAGTGCTTGTTTTGATTTTATTAAAAACTATCTTCCTACGTTAAAGTTAAAATATCCTAATATTAACTATAAGATCCTAGGTAATTGTTCATTACTTTTAAAAATATATTTTCAATTAAAAGGTGTTACAGTTATACGTAATATTGATCAATTATCAAATTTTTCAAAAAACTCTATAGCTGGGATCTGTAATGTAAAAATACACTCAGGACTTCAAAATAAAATTTTAGACTATACAAGTATTGGTATACCTGTTTTGTGTAATTTAAATTCTAACAATTTTAAATTTCTATCAAATAATGATTTATTAATTTACAAAAATAAATCTGATTTTTTTAAAAAGCTTGACAAACTTATAATGAATGAAAATTTAAGAAAAACTATTTCTAATAATTGCTTTTTAAAGACTAACAAATATTATCTTTGGAAAAAAATCTTAGCCAAATATCAATCAATTATTTAAATTTTAATAGATTTTTTTTTGGATAATTTTTTAAGTCACTAACTAAAAAGTATGATATGAAATTTATACCTAAAATAACAAAAAATAAGGCAATTGCCACTGTCCCAGGAACTGATGGACTCATAACGGCTTCTGTCTTCCACATTTTAAATGAAAAAATGATACCAAAAACTAATGAAAAAATTCCCAATACAAAGCTCAAAAATCTTATATCAGGATTTCTTAAGCAATATTCATAAAAAAATCTTCTAAAAAAATTTCTCAAGTACAATATAGGAAATAAAAAAATCACATTCATAATTTTGATATTGCTTTTTTCATTATTATAAATTGATTTTATTGCAACATCTTTGACTCTAACTCTCAAAATATAAAGCCAATTTAGTAGATCACTTTCAAAAAAAAAGTTGCAGCTAATTTTTTTTAACGGTAATAAATCAATAAGTTTGGCATTAAAACAAAGGTATCCATTTGTTGTATCAAATAAATTCCAATAGCCTGATGAAAACCTATTTATTAAAGAAAAAAAGATGTTACCAATTTTTCTCATGAATGGCATTTTAAAATAATCTTCCATTTTTGTGAATCTATTTCCCTTTACGTAATCAGCTTCATTATTGATAATAGGATTTATAAAATTATTTAATAATTTTAAATCCATTTGATTATCTCCGTCTATCTTAATTATTAATTCGGCTCCAAGCTCTTTGGCTTTTTTAAAGCCTATTATTGTTGCTCCACCGACACCAAGGTTCTTTTTATTAAACAATGTAAGTATTTTATCATTATTTACTGTTTTTTTAACTATGAATTCACCAGATTTCTCTGGACAGCAGTCATCCACACATATTACTTTACTTATCCATGCTGGAACACTTTCAATAACTTCTAAAATTTTTTCTTTTACCTTAAAACAAGGTATGACAATTATTATTTTTTTGTTATACATCTGTTATTAATTTATTTAACTTTGTATATTACATAATGATTTCTAAAATGCCAACAATACATAAAACTAAAAAAATTTATTTAATAATCTTAATACTCTTAATGAGTGTTTCGAGCTACTTATATCAAATCACATTTGTAAAAAAAAGTTATGTAATTAAAACTGTTTTAAAAAAAAACATTACATTAGATAAATTCTTCAAAAGTCTTCCTGAAGATATTAATCTAATTCAACAAGAAAATTCACTAAATGAAGAAATTTCTTTAATTTTAAAAAACAGGCTTTTATTTGAAGTTGAAAATGACCCCATAGTTCTAAAAATTTATGAATATTGTAAAAAAGTAAAAATAAAAACTAATAAACAATATTATCAAGCACAATGTACAACTTACAACCCCTCAAAGGTAGTGGAACTTAATAATCATTTAATTAAAATCATTACTAAAGCTCATTATGAGTATTTAATAAGTATTTACTCTTCATGGGATCTTAATTCTGAAAGTTTAATTCAAAAAACATTGTCTGACAATGATACAAAATTTATAACATCGTTAAAGTTTAGCTCTAAATATCAAAAAAATAGGCTGCAAAACATTATTAATATTCATTTAATTATTTTTTTTATAACCATATTATATTTTTATATTATTGGTCTTAAAAAAAAAAATATTTCTAAATTTAAGAAGAAGAAAAGAAATTACTTATAAGTTTATTTTTATCAGATTTGTTAAAATTTATAGTAGCTATCATGACAATAAAAGAGCTAAAAAAGAAAGATGATGGCTTTGAAGTAACAATTTTTTTATTAATTTTATCGTAGTATTTTTGTTTTTGTTTGTTCATCAGGTTTTTTTTTTGAAATATAAGAGGAAATGTTGTTTTTAATAAATGTTCAACATTGAGTTTTAAATTACCAAACTTTATAACATGGGTATTGTCCTCTCCAATAATTTTTGATATTTTATTGATATTTTCTTTATTATATTGTCGATAACCATGAGCTAAGTAAGTAAATAGACAAAATGGACTTGGCAAACAATGGATTAAGATTATCTTTTTTTTATTATTTTTTGCTATTTTTTTTACATCATAAAAATATTTTAGATCATGCTCCACATGCTCCAGGCAAGATTGTGAAATAAATAAATTATTTTTTTTATTAATTATGCTTTGAAAATCAGACCCATCAAACTTTTCAAAATTAAATTTTTTATCTTTTATGAGTTTCCACTTTTTGTGTGAGTTAACGTCAAACCCATTATATTTAGCTATAAATTTTTTTTGTATGCTTATACTTCTTTTAAAATAATTTCCATCACCAGGACCTAATTCAAGAATATTTAGTTTTCCTATAGTTTTTGATACCAAGCTCCAATTAATATTACTCCAGAATATTGAACAGAATTTTCTACTTATTGAGTGGCTGTTATCCAATTTATAATTCTTCTGCTTAAACGATAACTTTAAATATTTAAATTTACTTGTAGATAAACTGTAGTAAATATTTTGAATTGTGTTCAAAATTAAATAAATTAATAAAGATAATTTATTTTGTTTTTTATCACCATTTATATTTATATAAGAAGAAGATTTCATTAAATAAATAATTTTATATGAAAAAAAATTATAAGAAAGAAAAAAAAATAAAATTTTCTATCATTTGTGCAACGGTTGGTTCGGATAGAAAACTTATACAGTTATGTGACTCACTTAATAATCAAGAATATAAAAACTTTGAGTTAATTGTTTGCGATCAAAATAAAAATGAACTTAATCAAAAAATTAAAAAAATATATAAAAATACTAAAATAAAATTTATTAAAAGCAAGATTGGCTTGTCTATAGCAAGAAACAAGGGAATATTATTTAGCCAGGGGGATTATTTGGTTTTTTTAGATGATGATATTATTCTTGAAAAAAAATATCTAAAAAAAATAAACCAACTACTCAAAACTCGCAAATATGATGTTGTTGCTTATAGCGTAATCAACAAAAATAATAAGCCTTTATTAAAATATCCTAAAAAAAATGGCTATATAAAAAAATTAGATCAAATTTTTAATTGCATTTCTTCTGTGTCATTTGTTGTTAAAAATAATAATAAAATTTATTTTGATAAAAATTTAGGTCTGGGATCCAAAAATGTTCATCAATCTGGAGAAGAAACTGACTTACTTTTGCGTTTAGTTAAAAAATTTAAATACAAAATTTTTTTTACAAAAGATGTAAAAATTATACATAATAATAAACACCTGCCTATTCGTAATATTCTTAAGAAGTCTTTTTTTTATGGTTGTGGATGGAGTTATGTTGTAAAAAAAAACAATTTGAATTTTAATTTTATATTAAAAAATTTTGTTAAAATTATTTTAAATATAATTTATCACTTTCTTACGCTTAATTTAAAAAAATCTTTATCATCTTTTTCAACGTTAATTGGAAGAATATATGGTTTCAAATAAAAAAAAAAATATAATATTCTGTTCTACTGAATTTGTAACATCTAGTGATTATGGTGGATTAGCTATTTTTTTAGATAAGTTTTTAAAAACCCTAAAAAAAAATTATAATGTACATTTAATTGTTACATCAAAAAATGATAATATAAGAAAATACAAAGGTATTTTTATATATAACGTTAATATAGATAAACTTTATTTAAAAATTTTTAAAAAATATTTACTGCCTCTTTTTTTTATTTTTCAAAGTTTTTTAATAAATAAAAAAATTAATCAATTAATCAACACTATAAAAAATATATCATTCGTTCATTTCTCCAATTATCAGTGTCTTTCTTTGTTTTACAATAATAAATTGCCATCCATAACGAGACTATCAAGCTTAGAAACATTGTGGAGTAAAAAAGATTTCTTTTCTTTTAAAAAATTTTTGGAAAGATACGCTTTGTCAAAAACTGATCTAATATTGTCTCCTAGTAAATTTTTAATCTCTGAATTGAAAAAGAATTACAATTTAAAAAGTTATTATTTACCACCATTAATTGAAAAAATACCCAGTAAAGTTATGGATAATAATAAAAAAATAATTATTACTTTTGGGTCTATTAGCCCAGGAAAAGGAAGCCACACCATTGAAGAAATAATACATCAGTTATTAAGTGTCCATAAAAATATTCACTACTACTGGGTGGGCAATGTTGATAAAAAATTTTATTCCTCAAATTTATCCTTTAAAAAAAAACTTCAAAGTAAAACTAAATTTCACAATCGTATTCATATAATTGATAAGTTAAATAGAAATAAATTATTTAAACTTATTAATAAATCAGAAATAGTAATTTTACCATCGTTAAGGGACAACTCACCTAACGCTTGTTTAGAGGCTCTTTCTATGAACAAAATCGTAATTGCAAGGAACAATTCCGGATATAATGATTTAATTAAAAATAAATTTAATGGTTTTTTATTTAACAAGAATAATGATTTTGAAATTCCTCTTATAACTTCAAAAATATTATCTCTTAACAATAAGGATAAAAAAAAAATAAAAAAAAATATTGTTTTTTATAATAAAGAATTCAACCCTAAAAAAATTCTTTTTTTCTATAAACGCTATATTAAAAAAATTATTTAATATTCACTTATTATTTATTGTCAATTAAAAAATTACTAGTAATTTTACTTAATTCATTTTGCAATCTTTTTAGCGACCTTCATGTTTCTTAAATTTCATAGTTTTATAAAATCAATATTTTCTCTTCTTTTTCTTAGATATTCTATATTTTTAATATTTTACTAGTTGTCATATATTTTTTTAACATTTTATTAAAAAAATTTATTTTAAATTTTCCCATGCATCAGCATGTGTCTTTCCAATTAATGTTCCTTTAACATCGCATACATTGCACGGTGAAAAATTTCTATTTCCTTTTTTTAGGTTGCTTCTAGTTAAAATTGCAAGATTGGATTTCCATATATCCATAAAACTTTTACTTTTTAAATTTCCTAATATTCTTTTCTTACCCCAGTCATGAGGGCACATTAATGCATCTCCATTGTAATCCATAAAAAACGTATAATGAGGATAATAACAAGGGTCTGAAAGACTTTTTTCTAAAGGATTAATTTGATATTCAGCGTTTTTCATCATACCCGCTCTATTGCTCATCGTAATTCCAAAATCTTCCTCTGGTGGTAAATAACGGTGCCTGATAACGTACTGACTTTTATTTAACCCAGCCTTTTCACACATCTTTTGAAAATTATTAGCTTCTTCTTTTCCATCATAAACACTAATTAATAATGTATTTAAACCACTATCTATTAGTTTTTTTAATCTTTTAATATTCAAAACATCTCCATTTGTAACCATTTCAATGTTTGCGTTTTCTAAATATTTTCTTGCCATTGCAACAATATTATAAATATTTTTGTCTAGTAAGGGCTCAACAAATCCAGAAAATCTTATCGTTCCCCTATAATCCACCTCACAAAGTTGTTTGCATAATTTTTCAAATAGTTCTGTTTTTATAAATTCTTTTTTATCCTCAAATCCTGGAGCACTTCTCGGGCAAAAAGAACATGTTCTGTTGCAAGTACCAGATTCACTTATCTCAACTTCAGCTGGCAACGGTACATTTTCAAAGTAAAATAAATTTTTTTCAGCTAAATTTGATTTTCTTTTAATTGCTGGATCAAGAAATTTGATAGATTTAGACATTTGCTACCTATACTGAAAATTAGACTTTATACCACAAAAATTTAATAATTTATTAATATAATAAATATATCTAATTTTTTAATTTCTATAATATGAAAAATGTAGAATTACTATTTAAATTTTTAATACTAAGATATATAATAAGATAAACAAAACATAATGCTTAATCAAAAATTAAAAAAAATAAGATTACTAGATTGTACGCTTCGTGATGGTGGATATTATAATAATTGGGATTTTGACGATACTTTAATAAAAAAATATCTTACAGAAATAAAGAAATCAAACATAACTGATATCGAAATAGGATTTAGATTTTATAATCAGAAATATTTTTTAGGACCATTGGCTTATACGACTGATAGTTATCTAAATAAATTAGATATTTCAAAAAAAATAAATGTTTGTGTTATGGTAAATTCTGGTGACTTGTTGATTAAAAAAAACAGAAAACTAAGCCAATTATTTAAACCGAAAATAAAATCAAGAATTGATACTATTAGATTTGCCACACATTTTAGAGAAGTAAAAGATATAATTCCACATTTAAAAGAAGCATCTAGACTAAAATATAAAGTTATAATAAATTTAATGCAGGCAAATGACAGAACTGAAAAAGAAATACAAGAAACGTTAGAAATTTTAAAAAAAGCTGGCTGCGTTTCTGTTGTTTATTTTGCAGACTCTTTGGGAAAAATGAAACCATCTGAAATTTCAAATTTATTTTATATTGCAAAAAAATACTGGGAAAATGATTTAGGAATACATACTCATGATAATAAAGGTTTGGCATTATTAAACTGCATTGAGGCTATAAAAAGTGGAGTAAAATGGATTGACGCAACTATTCAAGGAATGGGTAGAGGTGCAGGAAATATTCAAACAGAAATATTTTTAGCTGAAATTGATTCATTAAAAAATAATAAATATAATCTTGAGCCAATATATAGATTAAGTGAAGGTTTTTTTTTAAATTTAAAAAAAAAATATAATTGGGGAAAATCACTAAATTATTATTTGGCTGCAGAATATAATATTCACCCAACTTATATTCAAACAATTGAAAGTGACTCGAGATATTCAAGTGATGAAATTTACGATATAATAAATTATTTAAAAAAAATAGATGCTAGATCTTATGACAAAGAAAAGCTTACAAATTTTTTAGACAATAGTAAAAAAAATTTTAGAGGTGCCTGGAATGCAAAAAGTTGGTGCAAAAATAAAAACATTTTATTAATAGGATCTGGTAAAAGTTCAATAAAATACAAAGAAGGTATTGAAAATTTTATTGAAGAAAATAAATGTAAAACTCTGAACTTAAATGTAAATTCTGCAATTAAAGAAAAATTTATCACATATCATGTGGCATCAAATGAAAATAGAATTATTGTTGACCTTAATCAGTACATAAATATTAAAAAAAAAATAATTTTACCTATTAAAAGAATTAAAAGTTTTTATAAAAAATTTAGTTTAAAAAATTCAAAAGATTATGGTCTAAAAATTGAGCCCAATACTATTAATATAATGGATAATTACTGTATCTTACCAAATTCACATATATTTGGTTATGCTTTAGCTTTATGTTTGATTGGCCAGTGTAAAAAGATATATTTAACAGGTTTTGACGGAAATGATTTTGAAGACTTGGGACGGGATGAAACAATACATTTATTGAAGCAATTCAAAAAAAACTATCCCAAGTTAAAAATAATATCTTTAACACCAACGTTATTTCCTGTTGAAAAATCTTCAATATATGCAAAAAATTTATAAAGGTAATTTCACAATTATTATACCTGCAAGATGGAAATCAAGTAGATTCCCTGGAAAACCTTTGGAAAAGATTAATGGAGTCCCCATGTTGGAACGAGTGGTTAGTATATGCAATAAAGCAGTGGTCTCCAAAAAAGTAATAGTAGCCACAGATGATAACAGAATAAAGAAATTCTGTATTTCAAAAAAAATTAATTTTCTGATGACTAGTTCAAGCTGTCTAACTGGCACAGATAGAATCATTGAAATTGCAAAAAAAACACTAAAGTATAAAAATTTTATAAATGTTCAGGGGGATGAGCCCTTACTAGACCCTAAAGAATTACAGAAATTTATTAATTATTCTATTAAAAATTCAAAAGAAATAATTATAGCAAAATGTTTAATTGATAAGGATAAATTTTTTGAAAAAAATATTCCTAAGATAGTTACCGACAATAATGATAATTTACTTTACATCTCTAGAGGATCCATACCAATGACTAAAGATGGTTTATACCAAAAAGCGTATGGTCAAGTAAATTTATACTCATATCCAATAAAAGTCTTAATGATGAAAGGACTCAAAAACAAAAAAACAAAAAATGAAAAAATTGAAGATATTGAAATTTTAAGATTCCTAGAAAAAGGATTAAATGTAAAAGTATTGAAAATGAAAAAACCAACTCAGCCGGTTGATGAAAAAAAAGATATAAGATTAGTTGAAAAAATATTAAATAATAAATGAAACTCCTAGACTACATAAAATATCCATGGATGATACCCTCATCACTGTTAAATATAAAATTAAATTTTGAAATAAGCGCAATATCTAAAAAAATTAACTTAAATAAAATCAAAGAAGAGACTGTTGGTATCCTAAAACAAGAAAATTTTTTAAATCATAAAGGTGATCACTCAGGTGGTTGGGGCGCGATAGGATTAATTACCTTTGGTGGGGACCCTTACAATGATTTATGTAGCGATGAAGAGATCAAACCAACAAGATTGCTTCAAAAGTGTCCCGAGGTTCAAAAAATTATTGAACTTATACCTGGTATTAAACAAAGAGTAAGAATTATGGAGGTAAAACCTAATACAAGAGTTTTTTGGCATTATGATAATGGAGAAACAATTGATGATTTAGACTATAAAAAAAATGCCAGACTACATATTCCAATATTTACAAATAATCTTGTTGAAATGAATATCTGTCACCAAAAAATAGAATGGGAAGAAGGAAAAATATATTATGGTGACTTTTCTTTTCCGCATATGATACATAATAAAAGTAACCAAAATAGAATACATCTAATTATAGACGTAAAAATATCAGATGATTTATTATTATTGATTCCAAAAAATTTTATGTCAAAAAGAATAAGAAGATTATTCATAAAAAGAATTTGTCAAAGATCTCTGAACTTATTTAAGAAATTAAATTTAATTGAAAATGATTAATTAATTTTTTTAAAAAAAACTAAAAACTGACTTATAGTAAATAAAGTTGAAATAAAAGCAAAAGGAAAGTTAGCTTGATTTTTTTTCAAAAGTAAAAAAAAACTTTTATCAATAAATTTATTATCAAATAAACTTTCATTTTCCAATATTTTTTCAATCATCCAGTTTTTGTAATTATCAAATTTATAATATTCCTTACCCCAAAAATCAAAATATGGCTTTAAAATATTTATTTTTGGATGCTTTAAAAGACCAATCAACTTACTAATATTTTTATTAAATAAATTTTCATTCTTTAAATTAAGAATTTTATAATTGTCTAAAACAAAATCTAAATTAGTATTTTTTTCAAAAAACTTTTTAAAAATTATTTTTTGAAGGTTTCTTTTTTTTTTTATTTTTGTGTCAAGGCTCCACACAAATTCAAATATATTTTTTTGTAGAGCGGGAATGTAATAATCAAGATGCTTTGATCCTAATTGACATTGAGCAATAGCTCTTCGAGTACCATGATTTAAAAGATAGCTTATTTCATATTGCTTGTCCGATTTTAAATATGAATATTTGTCCAACATATTATTTATGTTTAATTCATAATTTTCAACCACATCTTCTGAAAAAATTTTTTTAAAAGTTTTCATGTTTAATACTGAAAACGCACTTTCTTTACCACACCACATTTCTTTAAGAGAGCTAGACACGTCAACTTGATCGGTATTGTTTTCAAATTTTTCATTATAAAAATGGCCTTGCATTTGCATATCCATGAAATGACCATAAAAAATAGTGTCTACTTTTTTTTTTTGCTCAAAAATACTTTGATGCATGTGGGAATGATGTAGTGGCAGCATAAAATCTGATTCATGTAGAATCAGATTTGCCTTATTTTTAAAATATGATAAATCCCTCCATTCTATTATAGAATTATTAAGATCATATTCTTTGCAAATTTTTTTTGAAATTTTAAAATCATTAGAATCCTTGTGGCCATAATGAAATGCCGTAGGCTTTATTTTGATATCATCTAATAACGATAAAATCATTCTCGAATCAAATCCACCTGTTAAACTTATACCTACATTTTCAAAATTATTTTGATCCAAATAATTCTGAAAATTCGATTTAAGAATTTTAACATAATTGTTTGCAATTATATCAATATTATCCTCTTTTAAAGTTTCAGGCTCATATTTATAATACTGCTCAATTGTTGTTAGGCCATTGTTACAATTAAAATTTATCTTAGAGCCTGGTGGTACTCGTAAAACTTCCTTAAAATATGTAGAGTTTTCAGTAAAACAATTATTTTTTAAGAAAGATGCTATTGACACATAGTCTAACGATAGTGAAATATTGTTATTTTTTAACTCAATTATAAGTTCAATAAAACTTGAATTTCCATACATATTTTTTTTATTAATGTAATAATAAAATGGAATTCTGGAAAATAAATCAACTTTTACAGAAATTTCTTTTTCATTTTTTTTTATTTCAATAAACGATCCATTATATTTTTCATTTTCTGCCTTACATTCGTAATATGAAAAATTATCTCTAATATCTGATAATTTTATTTTTGGTAACAGCATTTTTATTAATATTTTGACTGATTTCTAATTTTTATTTTTTTTATTTTTATTTTTACTAAAAATTAAATCTTCAGCACTTTCAAAAATAAAATGTCCTAAAAAAATGTGCATTTCTTGAATGCGAGCCGTTATCTTGCTATTTATTATAATACTTGTGTTGGAAAGCTTTTTTGCTCTACCACCCCCTGAACCTAAAAGAGCTATTGATGTAATATTATTTTTTTTACAAAATTTAAGTACTTCAATTATATTTTCAGAATTACCAGAGGTTGAAATAGCAATCAAAATATCATTTTTTTTATATAATGCCTGAAGACTTCTTGAGAAAACTTTTTTAAATCCATAATCATTAGCACATGCTGTGATTATTGATGTGTCAGATGATAGAGAAATTGCAGGAATACCCTTTCTATTAAAATTTGGTCTCAGTCTTACTACGAACTCTGCTGCTAAATGTTGAGCATCTGCAGCCGAACCTCCATTTCCACAAAGAAAAATTTTTCCACCCTTATTGATTGATTTGCAAATTATATTTATTGATTTATTTATTTCATATTCATGTGTTATTAAATTTTTTTTTAAATTTACAGATTCTAAAATTGATTGTTCTAATTGAGATATTTTTTTCAATTTAATATATTTTCTTTGATTTTTATTATTAAATAATGCTTTATATGCTATTTAATAACCTATATTTACAATAATGTTAAATTAATACATAAAATAATTATACATAGTGCATAAAATTTTACTTAAAATACACAAATATCTATATTCACAAAAAAAAAGAGAATATATAATTTTTTTACTTTTAGGTCTTGTTGCTGTATTTTTTGAAAGTTTTGGTTACATCTCTATAGTTCCACTAATAACTGTTTTAATTAATCCAGATTACTTGCAACAATCAATTATTTTACAATACATAAATTCGCTTGTGCAAAGTTCTAGCAATCATGACTTTATAATGAAATATGGTGTTTTTTGTATATTTTTATTTATTTTTGGATCAATTTTTAGCTTCATACAGGTTTCTTTACAAGTCCGGTTTGTTAATTCAATAATATTAAACACAAGACAAAAGCTTCTTAAAAACTATTTAAATAAAGATGTGAATTTTTACAAAAATAATAATACTTCCAATCTTATATCAAAACTTTTTACTCAAATTGATGAAATGGGTACAACGGTTATTTTTGGATTTTTTGATTTTATAAATAGTATTTTTTTAGTAATAATTTTTCTAGTACTGCTAAGTGTAGCTGACTGGAAATTGACTATATCAGCATTAACATTTCTTTCTTTTTTTTATTTTCTTATTGAATTAAATCTTAAAAAAAAAATTAAGCAAATTGCTGCAACACTTTATGAATCTAATCTTAAAGCTCTATCGTTTGCTACTGAAGCAATAAAACTATTTAAAGAAATTTCTCTTGAAAAACAAAAAGATTTTTTTCTAAAAAGATTTTATAACGAGATAAATAAAATTTATAAAGCTAGAAATTTTGTTAGAATAGTCCCAAGATTTAGCCGCTTTCTAATTGAAACAATAGGAATTGGATCAATTATTATTTTTATACTTATTGTTTATTCTAAAAATCAAAATGTAGATAATTTTTTAGAAACTATTATTTTATTTTCATTATCTGTTTATAAGATATTTCCAAATTTAAATAAATGTTTTCAAATTAATGTGAATTTAAAATCAGGTAGCAAACAATTATTTAGTATTCTAGATGACATTAAAAGTGTTAACTTAAAAAAAGTACTTGAGATTGAAAATAATTTTTTTGATAATGCTATTGAATTAAGAAATGTAAGTTTTTTTTATGGATCAAAACAAATTATAAACAAGGTCAACATTGTTATTAAAAAAAATAGTACGATATTAATATATGGAAAATCAGGGTCAGGTAAAAGTACCATATGTGATATTATCAGTGGTCATTTAGATATTAAGTATGGGGAAATATTAATTGATAAAAATCCAATAAATCTTTGTGAATACAGCAATATTCAAAGATATTATGGATATATAGGTCAAGAGCCCCTAGTGTTAAATGAAAATTTTTATAGAAATATTTCCTTACAAGAGAATTATGACAAAAAAAAAGTAGAAGAAGTAGCTAGAATTTCTCGTATTGATGAGTTTATCAACAATAAAAAAAATAAATATGATGAAATAATTTCTGAAAATGGAAAAAACCTTAGTGGTGGTCAAAAGCAAAGAATATCAGTTGCTAGAGCACTGTACTTAGACCCAGAAATATTAATAATTGATGAAGGTACAAGTAATATAGACGTCACCACAGAAAAAGAGATTTATGAACTAATTTATAAAAATTTTCCATCAAAAACAAAGATAATTATAACACATCATTTAAACGAATTTATTAAATATGATTACTGTTATAAGATCTCTCAAGGTGAAGTTATCTACCATGGGAATCAGGCTGTTTAATTAACTGATAATATTTTTCAAGCATTTCAGAGCTATTTACATGACCACCATAAACATAGTCGTGGATATACTTGTTTGTTTTGTCTTTAATATCTTGTTTTATAAATTCATTTTTTTTAAAAGCCATTAAAAAAGAGATAACTTGTTTCAGGTTACCACAAACCTCTGCAAAACCATGCTCTTCATAAAAAATATCAAATGACTCATCATTTAAAAAATACTTTGGTAAAATTATTTTTTTATAAGATAGCATTGCGTCGATTAAAACACTGGTATAAGTTCCAATAACAATATCACTGTATTCAATAAGCTTTTTAGTTGGTGTCACAATATCGATTGAAAAATTTGAAAAATTATTTTTTTTGAATTGTTTTTCTTTTACTCCTAATTGATTGGACAAAAACATTCCTCTAGGATGGGCTTTAACAATAAGATTAATAAATGGGAGCTTAGAAACTTGGTCTATTAATATATTTTTTTCATATTTATTATCGTAAGCTCCATCAATATATAAAACATTTAATTTTTTTTTTATCTTGTTATTTTTGTAAGATTCTTTATCTATGCCATGAATAACGTCTAATAAACTAATATTTTCTTGTGAAAATCTAGCAGAACCTAAATTTTTTAACTTAGAGTGATGCATACCACAGCTGTTTAACAATGACTTATTTTTTTCAGACGTTACAACTAAGCTGGGATAAAAATCTTTTAAATTTTTTAACTTTAATTTTTCCATATCTTCTTTTCTTGAATACATGGCGCAAGTATGAGGAATAATAGTAATATTAATTTTTTTAAACTTACAAATATTTATTAAAGATTGTGGTCTATTAAAATAAAAATAATACGAGTCGTCAATAACTAAAGAGTTAATATCAAGTTTATTTACTATATTTTCCGCCCACTTATCATCAAAAAAAAAATTTTCAAAAAGTGTTTTGGAACTAAAGATAACTCTTTTCAGAAAACATATTAAAAGTAAAAAGTATAAATTAAAGAAACTATTTTTTTTTTTAATATCTGCTAAATTTTTAAAATTAATTTTTTTATACTTTGGTGAAGATAAAAAATTAATCAACCTGTCAACAAGAAATCTTTTACCTTTAATATTAAAAACATCATAAATGATTAAATCATTCGTATAATTTTTATTTAAAAAAACAATTTTTGGGTCAGATTTTAAATCAAAACTAATTTCAAAATTCAGAACTGTAATACGCTCATTCTTTTTTAGAAAGTGATGCATTACTGGAAAAATATGATCTAAGTCTGGATAATCTCTTATGATGAATGTAACCATTTTACTTTATAGATTTAAAAAATTTTTTAAACTGGAAGTAAGGCAATCTTAAACATTAAGATTTCCATAATATATATACAATTTCTAAATGCATTTTAAAAATTTTTTTCAGTGCATAAATCAAGCCAATTGAGCTATTAGTACTGGTCAGCTACACGCATTACTGCGCTTCCACATCCAGCCTATCAACGTGGTGGTCTACCACGGCTCTATAGG
>Ga0114998_10000080_pt1 | contig 54348 bp, 32 predicted proteins | sample ArcticOcean_MG_C_5_FD_87044 | JGI IMG/M metagenome (GOLD analysis project Ga0114998, IMG submission 87044) | Marine microbial communities from western Arctic Ocean - ArcticOcean_MG_CB4_138 | ecosystem: Environmental > Aquatic > Marine > Oceanic | place: Arctic Ocean: Canada Basin | collected... | reverse complement strand
TTATCGAGTAAGGCTTTGGCGGCAGTGCTAGGCATCGATTACGGATCAGAGTTCCTGAAAATATCAATCGTCGCACCGGGGAGAACACCGATCACGTTAGTGATTAACGAGATATCGAAGCGGAAGACTACGATCGCGGTTTCGTTCGTGAACGAGGACAGATGGGTCGGCGAAGAAGCGATGAACTATCAAGCCAGGTTTCCAGAGAAAGTCGCGAGTCGATTGAGAGAGCTTTTGGGAAAGAAAGTCGTTATTGGGAACGATTTAAGTCTCTATTCGGAGAAGTATATGTTACCGTTTGACGTCCTACCTACTAGTGATGATAAAGTTGTTAGTACTGCGACGACGACGACGAAGAGCGGCGACGACGACGACGTCGGGCGTCAAACGGTTATGGTTTCTATTGAAGATCAAACGCACACGATTGAGGAGTTAGTGGCGACTACTTTACAATACGCGATGAAGATCGGGGGCGCTTTAGGAAAAGGTGCTATTAAAGACGCCGTTGTTTCAGTGCCTCCGTATTTCTCGCAAACGCAAAGAAGGGCTATTTATGACGCCGCCGATATCGCCGGCTTGAACGTCATGGCGCTCGTGAGTGACGTGTCTTGCGCGGCGTTGCAGTGGGGTATTGATAAAGATTTTGCGAAAAACGAGACGAAGAACGTGATCATATTCGACGTCGGTTCTGCGCATTCCTCAGCGAGTTTAGTCGAGTTTGGCGCTTTGAGCGAGAAAAGGTCGAAGAAGACGTACGGCTCGTTCGTGGTGAAACAGGTGCAGTGGAACGAAGATGCTGGAGGCGAAGATTTAGACGTACTCTTAGTCGATCATTTCTTGAACGAGTTCAAGGAAAAACACGCGAAAGAGACTGAGAACGATGTCGCGACTGATAAGAGAGCGGTCGCGAAATTGCGCAAACAGGTTCGTAAGACGAAAGAAATGCTTTCGGCAAATAAAGACGCTCCAGTCTCCGTCGAAGGCATGTTTGAAGATATCGATTTTCGCTCTTCGATCGACCGCGAAACGTTTGAAACACTCGCCGAGAAGACCTTTCAAAGAATGCTCGAACCCTTAAGAAGGCTCGTAGACATCGATTTACCAAAACTTGGTTTAACTTTGCAAGATATCGAAGCCGTAGAAGTCATCGGTGGTTCCGTTCGCATACCTGGTATTCAAAGACTCATTGAAGAGGAGGTTTTAAAAGGCGAAAAAACAATTGATAAGCATTTAGATGCAGACGAGGCCGTCGCCATGGGCGCCGGTTTGTTCGCCGCGAATATGAGTACGACGTTTCGCATGCGTAAGTTTGGCGCCGCGGATGCGTTGCCCTATGGCATCGATTACGAAGTACTCGGTCAAGTAGCAACAGCGACATCTGACGATAGCAATAACAACAACAACAACAATGCGTTGTTTTCGCGTAATGATCCGTATCCATCTCGATCGAAAGTGACCATTGAAAACGTCACCGCGAACGAGTTCATTTTGAAAACATTCATCGCTCCTATCATCGAAGGCGAAGGCAAGGACGCAAAAGCCAAACTCGTTCTCCCGCCAGCGTGGGAATCGGCAGATATTGCAACGTTCAACGTTTCAGGAGTCGACGCTATCCGTGCGAAATATAACGACACAGAGGCTGGTAATGTCACGGTCACGTTTGCAATGGACCCGAGCGGTATTTTCTTCGTTGAAAAAGCGCAATTCGAAGTCATTGTGACGGATATGGTTGAAATTCCTCGTCCAAAGAAAGAGGAGAAGAAGGACAAGAAAAGTAAGAAGAACATAACCATCGAAACAACGACTACGGAGAAGAGTGAAGATGATTCTGCCGAGGACGCGGAAAAGAAAACTACTACTACTACTACTGGTGATGATGCTGGTGATAACGAGGACTCTTCGTCGGTGGGAGAGAAATTAGAAGAAGAAGAGACAACAAAAGAAGAGGCAAAAGAAGGAGATAAAGCGAACAGCGCCGCAGAAGAGAAGGAAGACGATGTTTCCACATCCGCTTCTAATAAAGAGGAAGAAACCAAAGAAGAAGAAGAAGAAGAAGAAGAAGAGGATAAAAAAGAAGAGAAAGTGGAAGAGGAAGTGTACATCCCACAATTTCGTGAGCGCAAGCGTAAGTTCAAGCACGATTTACTCGTATCTGAATCAAACAACCCGATAGTTCAGATGTCAAATGCTGAGATTGCTTCTTCAAAGAAAAAACTCGAACTGCTTCACGCGAAGGACCAGGCGAAGAGAGAGACCGAAGCTGCTAAATCGAACCTCGAGGCTTATATTTATTCTTCGCGATCGAAAGTTCGCCAAGACGAAGAAATCGAGAAAGTGACTACAGAAGAGCAAAGAGAGAATCACTTAGCTTCGCTCGAAGAAGCCGAAGATTGGCTTTACACCGAGGAAGGCGAGCACGCGAACAAGACTGCGTACGAATCGAAACATGGAGATTTGATGGCTGTGTCCGATGCGTTCATTTTCAGAGCAAAAGAGTCGTCGTTACGCCCAGAATCTTTAACGTACGCCAAGAAGTGGATCGCTGAAACAAAAAAGAACATTGCGACTTGGAAAGAGAAAAAGCCACATATTTTTGCAAACGAAACAGAGCCGTTGTTGAAAGACATCGACGAGTTGGTAGCGTTCTTGGAAGAGAAGGAGAAGGAGCAAGAGAATAAAGAACCTCACGAAGACCCTGCGTTTTCGAGCAAAGAAGTCAAAGGCGAGTTATCCAAGAGAATGACGAAATATAAAAAGTTGAAGGCAAAGCCGGCGCCAAAGGTTGAGAAACCGAAAACGAATTCGACGAACACTACCAAGGGTGGAAAAAATTCCACATCGTCATCATCTTCGAAGAAAAAATCAAAGACGACGACGACGTCTTCAAAAGATGAAGAAAGTAATAAAGAAGAAACGACTACGACTACTTCTTCTTCTACGGCTTCTGAAGATGAAGCAGAGGACTTTCCAAAGACGACGACTGACGACGACGATTCAGAGGAAGAAAATAGTAATAATATTAGTAGTGATGAAGACGACGACGACGAAGAAACCACTGGTATTGAAGAAGAAGATGAACAAAACGAGGACCCGCCGTTGCCGAATGAACCAGAACCTACAGAGAAGAAAAAGAGCTGGTTCGGGAAAGTTTTCGAGAAGAAGGAACCGACAGAAGCGGCATCCGGTGACCTTTAATAATACATAAAATAAATAAATTATTCTATAATTCTATTCTATTACACATCTATTCTATTTCTATGTATCCTTACGGCTGTTTCATTACCGGCTACTGCAAAACTAGCTCGGGTACGATTTTAGGTATTTGCGTAAACATATCGAAGACAAGCTTTAGCGGTGTTTTTGACATTTTCGCGCGCGCGCTCGAATTCCAGAAATTATCCTGAACTAAAAACTGAAAAACACGCGCGCGTCAATGAATTTGCCGCAGCTCCTGGCTTTTGAGCTCAGAATGGCCGAGTTCTCGACTAACGCTACTTATTAATCGCTTTCGAACAATATTCGAGACACTCTTCGATGCAATAATTTCTACTCCTAAACCCGTCCTTAAAGACAACAAGAGTACTCATTTCATCCTTCTTCTTATTCTTATTACTACGCATCGCGAGCAAACTGTTGTTTTGTGTATCGTTCGTCCCTCTCACGCACGTCGTTATACACTTCCCGGCGCATCGCTCGATTTCCTTTTTATGTTCGCCTTGCACTAACTTCTTAAGACTGGTACGTTTCCCTAGAGCTTCGTCGGCCGAGACAGTCGACGCGATGTTCTCCATGTAGTTCTCATCTCTTTGATCATACGCACTCGCGAAAGCGCAGTCGCGGTTATTACACGAGTTCATCGTCACCATCATCGTCATCATCGTCATCGTAATCAATCTTACGACGACTCGCTCATTTTTTACGTCACCGATATCTTCATCTTCATCATCGTCATCGCTCGCACAAACTTCACTCGTCGTCCGATTACTCATCACCGCAAAGCGCATCGCGTTCACACGACGTCTACTGTTACTACTCATTTTCACTTTGCGTTGACTGTTATTGTTCCTAGCCCTGTTTTGCACAATAAACATACTCTTCATCATCATTTACTTATATATTTATATCCATTCGTCGAATGCTTTTATATCACTAACGCGCTCTCGTTCTCGTTCTCTCTACTCGCACATACGAAGGCTTTAAAGAACTTGAACACGCGGCGCAATGAACGCGCATCATCGAGATCGTCGTCATCGATCGGCTCACGGGCAGACATTGGAGAGTTTGAGCGAGAGACTTTTAAGAACGTGCTCTGTTGATAAAGTGTAGTAGGGGATTTTCCGCCCTCTAATTAGTTTCTCAAAAGTTTAGGGTTTAGGGTTTTGGATATTTTTGCTGGACCTTTTCTTATTAGAGAACATAGTAACACCGTATTACTCTCATGTATAAGATATAGAAATGATAGCAATGAAAGCACCTACGTGGTTGAAGGCGTTAACGATCGCGGTCTCGATCTGTGCGTTGCTATTGACGTTACAGACTAAATACGATGTCGTCGGAGCACAAACGGCCACGAACGAAGATGATTATGCGACGAATTCGAATTCTTCTTCGCCGTCTTCGACTGCTGCAACTGATGCCGCCGATGCTCGCGATGCCGCGTATGATTCCGTGTGGGAAGGCGGGGTCTGGGTAGCCTCGATTTTAATGCAAAAGAGCTCACGGACTGCAACGGCAGAGGAGGAGGAGGTTTCGTGCAAGTGCCCGCGCGGATGTACGAACTGCGCGTTTCAGGACGGCAGCTTATTTAAGAGCAACGATAACACGGTGAGGACGTTATCGGCGACTGATACGCCGCCGAAGATTACGTTCGATCCAACGACGAACAAAAGCTCGTTTTCGTTTCAGAATGAACGAGGAGAGTCGCAAGAGTTATCGCACTGTCCGTCCGAGGACGCTTTAGTTTGTTTTTCGTGTAACGAAGGTTTAGGGTATTTCGCAACGGCGTTTAGCGGAGAGTATGCGCAAGAAGGGATTACGCACGTAGGTTCTGGCGTCGCTTGTATTTATCATTACACGTGCGCGACGGATGGCAATTGCGAAGAAGCTATGGCCATAGACGAGGCCTATAACTATTCAGGCTTCACCGTGATTGTGTTTTCTGTTCTATACGTCTTATACGCATGGTTCAGACGAATCCCGTATATGATCAATATCATGGACCCAGTCGTTAAGCTCGATCGTACGAGAATTGAAAACGCAAACGTACCGCCGCTCGAACGAGCAATCGAAGGCTATTTCGGTTTCGGTTGGCTATTTCAGGCGTTCATTTCGAGCGATACGTTTATTCGGAGGTATACGACCATCGATGAGTTCATGTTGATGCGCTGGCTTCGATTAAGCGCGAAATTCTTCTTCATATCAGCAGTTGTCATTACGCCTACTATGTGGGAATTTTATAAGAACGATTACGAGGAAGAACACGCTTCTGCTGATTTCACGGCTTCGGTTTCGAATTTAGCGAACGATGGTACTGGCGCGGATTTAAAAATCCATACGTTGGGTTCTGCAAAAGATGAAACGACGTATATCGCCGTGACCATTTTGATGTACTTATTTTCTTTACTTTTGGTATACATGATTGAAAACGAATCGAAGAGATTCGCGATGATAATGTGGAAATTGGACCCGAAAGAAGTCGGGATTAAAATGAATTCAGTTGCAATCTTGAACATTCCGAGGTACGCCACGACCGATCCGAATTCAATGGCTATTAAAGCTTCGTTGAGTCAAGTCGCTACTCAAACATTAGACGAACAAAAGAGCGTGACGAAAGATAAGAAAAAAATGCTCTTGTTTCGGAAAAGAGTCCTTCAAATTACAAATTTAATCAACACTGTCGTTCCGTGGTGGTTGAGAGACGACGGGAGTCCAGAAATCGGGTCAAAGTACCAAGAAAACGCGGCAAACGATCTCAATCTTTCCCACGACGTTACAGTCGAAGAAAGCGAAAAGAAAGAGTTTCAAAATTTAAGATTGTTAACAAGGCGTGAAATCGAGCACATGTTACGAGTAAAGGTTGAAGCGATCGTTGGGAAAGGCAACATCATGTTCATTTGCGTAGCTCACGATTTACGAGCGGTTAATAAAGCAACGAAAGCTTGGAAAAATGCGCGAGATGAGGCGATTCAGGCGAATAGGAGAGTATCGCTCATTGAGGCTGAAAAAAATGAGCACCCTGGGCATTGGAAACGGAATTTGAAAAGCAATGAGCATTCGTTGGATAATGCGATAAAAGAGCGCGACGCTTGCGAAGTTAATGAAACCAAAAAGATGCAAGATTTAGACATCGCGAAGGCGAAAATAATCGAATCGCAAGCCCCACCGACTGGCGCAGTCGTTGTGCTCAAATCACAAGCGTTGGCATTGCTTATCGCTAACACGCAAATAGATGAAGATTTGGGAAAATGGGACAGCGTAATGGCCCCTGCTCCTTTATCTATCGTTTGGCACAACGTGGCCACGCCGAAAAATAAAAGACAAAGCAAAACGATGAAAGTTCGCATCGTATCGCTATTTTATGCGGTCTTTTTCCTCGTACCGGTGAATTTCATAACAGGTGCTTTAAATAATCATAAAAGCACCATCGTGGATTCAATCGGCGGCACCAGTGGAGAAACTTTATATTCTGTTATCATTTCATTGATCATGTTGTTGTTTCTGACGATTGCGCACGTGGTTTCGCTCAATCTCTCGCGCAGAACGGGGTATATTAGTAAAAATGAGATGGATGTTTTCGGAGCGACGATTTATTTCTATGTGTTGATCCTTAATTTGGTCCTCGGAAACATGTCTTCGCGATATATTTGGCTCGATATGTACGATTGGTTGCAGGAACCACATTTGTTCGCATATACTTTCATGCGTCAACTGTTGGCGTGCTCGACGTTCTTCTTTAAGTTTGTGCTCTTGCGTTTAGCTCAGGCGACTACTTTTGAACTCATTCGATTTCCGAAGATTTTTTCTTTCACGATGAACTATTTTCATTATAAACTCACGGCTAAAGTAGATCCGCCTTTGAAGAAGATTCAGGATTGGGCGAGTCCTGAAGAGACTCCAATGCATCGCATTCCAGCGGTGACGATGTTGATTTTCTTTCTCGGCACGTTGTATGCAGTCATCGCTCCCATCGTCTTGCCAGCGGTGTGTGCGTTTTTCTTCATTTTATACATCTTCTTTAAGCATCAATTGGTCTATCACTACCGACAGACGCACCCAGGAGTGGGCGATATATGGAGTTGGCTCGTGGGAAAGATGTTTTTTACGTTGTTTTTCGTACAGTTTGTGATGATTCTTGGCGTGCCAACTATGGGTCATGAATCCGCTCGATTCCGTGCGTGGTTGTTCCCGTTACCAGTCATATCGTATTTGCAAATGATCAAAACGAATTCGATTTTACAAGAAGCGATGAAGACCCCTTTATACGGTTTATTCGATAGGAAAGATTCGGAAATGAAGCGAATTGCGTTCATGAACAAAGAAAAGAGCAGAAAATCGAGAGAACGACGAGCGCAAGAGGCGAGAAGAGAAAACTTAGCAGCGGCTAGTCTGCGTCTCGCCGAAAGCAGAGGCGTTTCAGAAGAAGAAATAGGCGACGTAGATCATTCGGACGCTCAATTTGCGAATGAAGCGAAGGAGCTCAGACCGCGCGAATACCTCGAGCCGCCTCTATTGGAAACCGGCATGCTTCGCGGTATTTTCACGAACTCCTCGTTACAGAAATTCAAAGCTCTCGAGAAAACGCTCGACACGGCCAACGCTTCGAACGATTTGCTTCTAGAGAAGAAAGAATGGCGTCAATACTTACCGGAAGCCGTTCTGCCTCTAGCGAGAGAACGCGCGGCAATGTCCGTCATCTTAAAACGATGGAGAGAAAATAAAGAGAAGCGAAAACAAGAAAAATAGAAGATGTGTACTATTATTATTATTAATGAACTCATAGTATAACAACGCGCGTACGCTCCTCGAACGTTTGAATTTTAGGAGAGCTCATAGAGGCGAAATGACAAAACGTGCAACGCCCCATTTTATTCCTCCATCATGCGTGAATTAAAAACAAACACGTACGACGTCGTGATCGTGAAATTAGGCGGTAGATCGATTACGCTGAAAGAAGAATTCGAAACCTTATTGGAGGAAAATCTGATCAAGGCCACTGAAGCGATCGTCAAAAACTCTCATCGTCACAATAAAGTTAATAACGATTCCATTCGTACGCCGAGGAGGAGGAAGAAGAGGAAATTATTCATAATACACGGTGCCGGTTCGTTTGGACATCATCAAGCGCATCGATGCGGATTAGCAAAGCTAGAACGGAAACGGTTTTCTGATGAAGCAGAGTTTTTGAGAGGGGTTAAGGAGACGAGGAAAAGCGTGAGGAAATTGAACGAAATCGTTTACGAAAAGTTCGTTGAAGCTGCAGCAGGAATGAATGATGATGATGAAGATGACTATGATGAGGTGAGAAAAATACACGTCTCAGAAGATGGATGGATGTTCGATGAATTTAATGAAATCGTAATAAATAATAATAATAATAGAAAAGGAGAATCAGCAGTTAGTAGTAGTGATGGTTTGAGGGAGTATTTTGATAGCGTTTCCAATTTTAGTGTTCCAATTTTGCACGGAGACGTCTTGGATGACGCCGTGTACGGTAAATCGATCGTAAGCGGCGATAGAATCGCAAACGAAATCGCAAAAGCGTATGCTTTTGATGAGAACGTTTTGAATATTCGAGTTATTTTTGTTACTGGAGCGAGCGGTATATATAATCGCGACCCGGATGCTGATGATGAAAATAATAATAATGAAGTGGATTGTAAGTTGTTTCGCAAGATTGAAACGAATGGAGACGGGTCGTGGAGAGTCGTCGTTGATTGTTTGAAAAAAGACATGATGAACAATGACATTAAAGCTTTGCTAGATGTGAGTTTAGGTACAAATGGGAACAGTTCAATCACCACGACAACTTGCGCGAACGATTGCACGGGAGGAATCAAAGGAAAACTCGAATCGTGCGTGAAAATTTCATCGATTTCAAGAGTTCGTCCCATAGAAGTCTACATCACGAGCGTCGATTCATCAGTCGATGATTTCCTAGCTTGTTTGAATGGACTCGTTGACGTGAAAACTTTACTCTGCTGTAGAGACGACGACGACGACGACGAGCCACGTCCTTTTTGCGGGACGTTAATAATCAATAATATTCATCGTAATACCGATGCAAGTAAATGTAGTTAGATTTTGATAGTCATTAGCACAGCAATAGCGATATGGATTGTATATATATTAATAGATAGAGCTCTCTCTGTCTCTCTCTCTCTCGTGCGCAGTGCGCTCTCGTACGCATACGTACTGAAGTCAGTAAATTCTAGTGCTTAGTTTGAGGTTTGTTGTATGACAGTATGAGTCACAATACTGAATGAAGTCATTTACAACATCGGTTCAGCATTAAAAAAACGAAAACTACTAAACTATTAATAATAATAATAATAATATTAGTTTTTGTGATAGAAACATATCAATCGCGCGAATAGAAAACTCTAAATAAACGAACTGATTTAGCTATAAAAGAACTAAATTCGTCCGTTTTTTTTCAAAGCGTAGTGCCGCCGTAGTCTCATTAGCCATAACAAAACTATAAAGTAGAGAGAAATGTCTGGAAGCGGTCGAGGCCGCAGTAGCTACGAGGAGGCGTTAGATGCGAATGGGAACGCAATCACGGACGGCGTTCTGACACCGACGCCGGATAGTCAGGCAGATTCAGAGTGGAGAACGCGCTTAGGCCCTTTAGATTGTGTAGATGGTGGTCCTTGGCACGAAGAAGATAGTACGGGTACGTGTTTTCGTTCACAGATTCCGACAGAGTTTGGAGTATTAAATTCGCTTTGGCTTTCGCGCTTTGTGATGGATTTCGCATTTCGCCCGTTTTTTGCGCTCTCAAAATTGCGCTCGCGAGGATACACAGATGCGAACGATAAAATTTTATGAACGATGAGAGATCGAATAGATTGTGTATTTTTCTTCGCTGTTTTGTGTACTTTAATGCGTGGATAGTATCATAAGAACCGGTCGTATCAGCTTATAGATGTTTTTGATTACTACTCTCCGTGCGGCGAGTAGGGAACAGAGCGTAGAGCAAAGGAAAAGATTTCTTCTCGCTGTTTTGAAAAAGCTCTACTTTCTTACTTTGTTTGTTTGTGTAAATGGACCGAATCCTGAAACATTTTGTGAAAATAAACTGACATCTATTTTAATGCCCTCTCTCTCTCTCTCTCTCTAATAAATCTATTGACAAACGAATAATGTAGGACCACAACCGCGGGATATGTACGGGAAATTTACGTGGAAGATTGAGAATTTTTCGGAGATTTCAAAGCGCGAGCTTCGATCGAAATGTTTCGAAGTTGGCGGATATAAATGGTATATTTTAGTGTACCCGCAAGGATGCGACGTGCATAATCACTTATCGCTATTCTTATGCGTGGCAGATTACGATAAATTACTTCCTGGATGGAGCCATTTTTCACAGTTTACGATCGCAGTTGTAAATAAGGATCCGAAAAAATCAAAATACTCCGATACGTTACACCGCTTTTGCAAAAAGGAACACGATTGGGGATGGAAAAAGTTTATGGAACTCGGTAAAGTGCTCGATGGATTCACGGTTGCAGATACTTTAGTCATCAAAGCGCAAGTTCAAGTCATACACGAGAAGATTGCAAGACCGTTTAGATGCTTAGATCCTCAGTACAGAAGAGAACTCGTTCGAGTCTATTTAACAAACGTCGAGGTGCGATTTTTTCTTCATTTTTATCTTTTTCTCCTTTCCGCTTTCTTTTTTTATGTGCAAAGCGCGTTGATTACAATATTATAATTATTAATTACTTAACACGACGAGCAATGACACACAACACACGATTAACGAACGAACGCACGACAACGCATGGTCTTCGCGGTGAAGAGAACAATCGAAAAAGCATTTCTCGTTCTGAGCAACTCGTGAATGACAAAACGTACACCCATAGAATTTGAGCGATATCTGTAGAGTCGTGTGTGCGCGCGTGGTTTGAGTGTGTTTGTGTCAATTGCTTCTGATTGATTATATATATATGTTTTCTTCTTTGTTTTTAAATGTACTCACCACGTGCTTTCATCATCCGGTCAAATAATACTTAATACAGGGCATTTGCCGGAGATTCCTTGAAGAAAAAAGAGAAAAACTCACCGCATTGCGCAAAGATACGGAAAAGTGGGAAAATCTCCGACTCTTTTGGAACAATCGTTCTTTAGCCGAAAAAACTATTCTTGCTTCTGAAAAAGCCGACGTGCTTCTGAAAGGTATTGTGAAGAGGTTCTTCAACGAGAAAGAGGTAACTTCTACGCTCGTCATGGATGCTTTGTATTGCGGGTGCAGAGCCTTGGACGTCGGTTCAACATCAATTGCAGATGCCGTAAAGGCGAACGTGCATTTATCGCATGGATCGGCTGCTTTGTCGATTGATTCAAATACGTGCGTACTTACTGGTGATTTGGTATGTGCGTTAGAGCGCGCGGCGGATGGCACAGCCTTTGATGTCGAAGAAATTGAAGTTGACGATTCGGGTGAAAATCGATCCTCGAAGCGCTCGAAACTCGGCGAAGAGAGCAAATCAGACGATAACAAAAAAGAAAATGACACAAAAAAGAAAACCTTCTCTGCAGCCGATGCCGTCGAGCGAGACGAACATCGCCTCGCCGAACTTGGGCGTAAAACAATCGAGATGTACGTCTTATCTCGCGTTTTTAACGATCGAGTTGAAGTAGCCTTTCGTGAAGCTGAAGCTTTAATGCGTCAAGAAGCTTTGATTGCCGAAGAAGAGGAGGCCGAGCGCTTAGCTGCGGAAGAAAACGAAAAGAAACAATCAAAGAAACAGAAACAAAAAGAGCGCCAGAGAATAAAGAAGTTGGAAGAAGAAACTGAAAAAGCCCGTTTGGAGAAGGAAGAAGCTGAGAAAAGAGCCGTTTTAGAAGCCGAAAGAGAAGCGGAACGTGAAAAGCAAAGATTGATTAAACGTGCTCAAGATGAAGAATTTCGCAAAAAGCAAGAAGAAGAGCAGCGTGTCAAGGATGAGAAAGAACGCGAGGCTCGTGAGAAGCGAGAAGCTATTCAAAGACAAAAAGATGAAGAGAAGGCGAAAAAGAAAGCCGAGAAGGAAAAAGTAGATTCTGAGAAGAAAAAAGTGCGCGATGAAGTTGATGCAAGCGATCAAAGAAAGAGCGATTCACCAACGGGTAAGAGCAAAGCGGACAAGTCAATTCCAACGCCAAACACTGGAACAAATGGCTCTATTTCGTCTTCATCTGAGCCGCCTCTCGTTCGCGAACTTCGGGGCAGAATCGCTGCGCTTGAATCAGCATTGGCTGAAAAGTCAGCAGAAGTTGTTCGTCTCCGTCGCGATCTCAGTCAATATCAACAAGGTACTCCAATAGGTGCCGTTCCTACGCCGAAAGCTGGCGATACGAAGGGTGTTGTGGCGATCGCGCGCGCTAATGCTGGTTCTGTTTCCGCCGCCGAGAGAGTTGCGGCTTCCGCTCAATCTGCTGCTGCTGCTGCTGCTGCTCCTGTTGCCTCTGTTAATAATGGTGGTAGTACCGGTGCACCGCCATTACCTCCAGGCCCTCCTCCTCCTTCAGGAGTACCGGCTATTGCTGTTGCGACCGTTGCTAGCACTGAAGGAGATCGAAGTATCCCGATGCCACCAGCTGGACCTCCTCCTCCCCCAAGAGGACCGCCGCCGCCGACTTCACTAGTCAAAGGCGTATCGGGAATGTCCATCTCCGAAAATGGTGCCGCACCATCTTCTGCTTCTATACCGAGCTCGTTCGCACAAGCTGCAAATGCTGGACAACCAAGCGCTAGCGGTACTTTCGTGAAACCTGCGGGCGCCGCGTGGATGGGTCAACGACATCAACAAGGCCAACCGCCAGCGCCTCCTCCAGGTCAGCAAGAAGAATCATTTCCTCATTTCGGCATGATTGAGAATCTCTTGGGCGATCTCGGCGATGATTTTGATTAAAATCTATCATCATTTATTGCACACACGCTTAGCGGTATCACCATCATCATCATCATCATCATCAGCTCTGTCGGTTTCGTTGTGGAAGAAGAAGAAGAAGATGATGATGATGATGATTTTGAACATCAAACTACTTATTATATAATAAAACTAGCCGATAGAGATTTTTTAATCCGCTTAGTTATTTAGAATTACTACTACTATACTACACGATAACACGACAACGCGAAACTATATCCTCGCTCTCTCCTCATTGAAGTGCAGCAGCACATCGGCGAGCGATACGGAATAAAAATGACTCAAAATCAGAAAATCGAAATCGGTCGAAACAACAGGAAATGCGTAATAAGCTCAATTAAATCACTGAAAGAAAGTACTGCGAAATCGACGTTTTTAATAGCCGTGACATCTCGCGCAAACGCTTCTTTAAAGCTCCTCGAGTTCGATGCAGGGACGCAAAATATCACGCAAACTGAAACCGAGGAAATATCTGCCTCAAATTGGAAGAGCGATGCTGTGATAGACTTAGACTGTTTCGTTCGTACAGAATTAACGAACGAATTATCATCGAAGAACGCAATCGATGCTTCCGATGGAACAAGGTTCGATGATGCACTCAGAGAGAGCTTGTTCTGCTGTTTAACGACCGAGGAAGGTGTTTTCTTCGGTACGATGAGCGCAGGCGATGAAGATGAAAATTTTCGCAAAAAATGTGAAACCACTGCGACGAGTAAAGCTGAAGCAGTGCTTAGCGCGAGGTTTTCAGAGCACGAGAAGAACGTAGTAAGCATGTGTACGAAGAAATCTGTCATGTTTTATGATTACGAATTGAAAGCGGTCGTGAACGAATGGACGTTTCAGAGCGAGTGCTCGAGAGCGAGTAAAGGCGATTGGTCGAAGCAGAACGAGAACGAGTTCTTGTTCTCGAGAGCCGGGCGCGTGTACTTGCTCGATAAGAGAGTAAATAATAGTAATAGTAATAATGATGATGGAAATTTAAGCAAATCGAAAGTTTTTGAACAGAAGAGCTTTTTTCGAGATTGCTCGTTTTGTAGCGCTGGCGAAGATGGTAAAACAATCATCACGGCTTCGGAGGATTGGTTAGTGAAGACGTGGGACTTGAGAAAAGCGAGTAATAATGCGACGACGACGACGACGAATGTCGATAAATGTCAAGGCTTATTGAAATGTTTCGCAGGTCACGAAAATGTAGTCACGAAAGCTAGATTTAATCCAGTGTATGATTCAATCGCTTTATCGAGTTCGTTAGATGGTACTGTAAAGTTATGGCGCGACTCAGATTTATCAAGGCTTCCAGACGATGATGATTATCAGCAAACTACTACGAATAACAGTAATAACACGAATAATAACGATAAAAACGTCGATTTGAGTGGTAACGACGTAGAATTAAAAGCGTATGGAAATTTGCAAACGACAAAAATAGGATCGCCAGTTTCGCCAGTTATTGATGCGTGTTGGTCATCGAACGATCCGTGGGTATTTGCCGCGGTAACTATAGACGGTACGTTCTCCATCGGAGTCGTTCCTCGCTCGGAGAAATATAGAATATTATTATAATCAAGAAAGTCAATCAATTTTTTAGGCTATTCGTGCTACGTCGGCGCTATTTGCTTTGAAGTGAATGGCGCGTTTGAAAGACTCAATTGTGACTTCGCCAGTCGCCGCGTTTACTGATAAAACTTTGCCTTCTTCGCCTACCAAATCGTGATTTCGAACAACTACGCATTTTCCTCCAATACCAGGGCAAACCGGTTCAAATTCATGTTCTTCTACGTTTTGTAAAACGGTTCCAGAGTCTTTCAATTTCACGTCAGCTTCGCGATTGTCTACGTTTGCTCGCACAACCGTACCTTTTTCGCCAGTTTTTATTTTTCTACAAACGATTTGAGTCCTACGCATCCATTTCAGTTTCTTCTTCTTTTTGTTTTCATTCGTCGTTAAAGTCGTTTTCGATTTCTTCTTTTTCTCATCGTCGTCGTCGTTATTTACAAACATGCCAGATACTTTATCATCCACAATCATCTTTCGCTTATCTCCTACAATACTGACACGCGCAGCCATCTCAATTTTTTCTCTTTGTTCGTTTTCTAAATCAATCGCCGTCGCTTCTATTTCTTGCACGTCGACGTTAATATTATTCATAATCTTATTCTGTTTCGCGATTTGCTTCGCTAATAAATTCGCGTTCCTCGTATCCTCGTCCTCGTCTATTCGCTTCTTCTCCCCAATCATTCGTTCGCGTAACTGTTCTTCCTTATCGCGAGGTTTATACTGCAAAAACCAGCCTTTGGGAGTTTCCTCGATCTCGCATAATTTCTCGCGTCCTAAATATTTCACAAAATCGGTTAACGTCGTCCACTTCGTTGAATTCATATGAACGTGCGTCTTGTTCGCAATATACTCGTTATATGCCACCGTAGCCGATACTCTCGAATTCCTATGCGATAGCGCTAACATGTTCAAAAAGTTCCCTAGGAATTCCTCGGAATACCCTCGAATGAACCTCGCAGAGTTCTCCCCGAACACTTTGACTTGCCTCAGATGTTGCTCGGACGAGCAGTGTTGCTTGAACCCGTTCTGATCCCTGCACTGTTTCTCGCACAGTTGACAGAAGAACTTCAGTTTCTGTAATCCTTTCATTTTCGATCTGTTATCGATCGCTTTCGGGCTCAAGAAATCGTTCTTCTTCGCCATGCTGGTATCTGCTTTTATTTATTCTGTTCTCTTCGTTGCTCAATTGCTGCTCGTGTTTTTGTTTCCCTACTGTTGCTACTTGTTTCTTTTCCCAAAGGTCGAGATCGGATGCGTAAAACAGCGAGCGAGCGCTATTTCTTTCTATTCGCTCGCGGCATTTGTTTAAAAGATGTCTACGATGAGTATGCCTAAGGTGTATGTAGCTTTTTAGTACTCGTCCGCGTGAATTAATTATCTCGCGCGTATTATTTATGCCGATTTCACACAATTCCCGCGATACAAAAATAAGGTATACTTTGTAATATTATATTTGCATGGAAACGTGCCTGCTAGACGCGCGTAATTAAACTTTTTATTGAAATAAACCAATCGAATTATTATGAACGAACGTCTAACGTGTCGTATTCCATAATCTCGCGCGTTTTAGTTCCCGAATTTTGTACACCTTCGCGCGCGTCCAAGTGCACTCGATATCGAATTTCGATTTTTATAACAAATTATTGGCGGATACAAATTACAAAAACCGTTATAAAATATGGATTAGGTAAGTTTTCGTTTGTACAAAGGAAGCGTTTTTTGCGAGCGCTGTGGCCACAGACAAGGTTTACGTCCATCAAACGAGGACGAGGAAGATTGCTGAGACGTTTTGTTTCGCGTGTGTTTTCCTGCGCCTATGATTAATCATAAAAGTTAACTCGAGAAAGAGGTAGAGAGAGAAGTTTAAATAAAGAAGAACTTTTTTGTTCGAGTGTTTTTGTTCTTTTTAGGCAAAGCTAGAGAGAAGATTACGATTACTGTAAAGAAGAACACGCGTGTAAGATCGAGCCTGTGATGAGCGCGTTAAAGAAGCGTTTGATACAGAGGCGTCGTCGTCGCCGCCGTCGTCGTCGTTGTTGTTGTTGTTGTTGTTGTTGTTATGTCCTATATTTTTTTCTTTTATTTTTTTTCATCGTTTTCTTCGATTCCGATATACAGCACGCTTAACAATATCTTCTTCGCTACGACGACTACTACGACGACGACGATAACAGGGTTCCGAACGATGAATATAGATAACAAACGATTTTACGAGATCCTAGAACTCTCGCCAAATGCGAAAGATCTAACGGAGGAATCTTTAAAGAAAGCGTATAAGCAGGCGGCGATGAAGTATCATCCGGATAGACCTAAAACTGGCGCAGCCGAGAAGTTCGTATTGGCCACGAAGGCTTACGAGACTTTGAAAGATCAGAACTTGAGAAGTATTTACGATAAGTATGGCGAGAAAGGATTAGAAGCGGGATTTCAGCCACCGCAACAACAGAATGAAGGTGCGTGGTCGTGCGGAAGAACAAGCCCTACGACGCCTTCTAGTCCTAACGGAAAATTCCCAGGGCAGAGCGGTTACAAGCAGCAACAGATGTTCGCGGAAGAACAAAGAAGAGCGAGACAAGAACGAGTAGCTCGAAAAAATTTCGGTAGCTTCAACGTCGAAGAAGCTATGCGGAGATTCCAACAGAACTTTGGTAATTTTGATGTTCGCGATTTTGAAGGCGTCGGCCTCGGCGGCCATGCAAATATCAATAAACGTACGAGACAACATGAACAGGAACAAGAACAACATCAACAACAGCAAGAAGGCGACCTTGAATTTCATTTACCTTGTACTTTAGAAGAACTTTATAGCGGTTGCAAAAAAGATGTCCACTTACCAGCAATTGCCGGAAACCAATCGATGGAAGTTACTATTAAGCCGGGCTGGAAACACGGCACGAGATTAACGTGGGCCGATAAGGGATCTCCAAGGCGAGATGGCACGAGCGGTGATTTGAAAATCGTCGTCAATCAAAAGCCGCACGCATATTTTAGGCCAGTTGAAAATACGGACGATTTAGAATTCGACGTAGAGTTACCGGTATCGCGAGCGTTATGTGGTTTCAGATGTACTGTTGAAGGGGTCGATGGCAAGCCGCTCGTTTTTGAAACGAAAAATGTTTCAAAGCCAGGGAAAACGTATCGCATATCGCAGCGAGGTATGCCGAATCAAAAAGATCCATCACTTCGAGGAGACGCGATTGTACGAGTGAACACGATAACTTTTCCTTCAAAGCTTACTGAGAAACAGCGAGACGCTATTAAAGCTGCGTTAGAATAATAAAAAGAGAGAGAGAGAGAGAGAGAACGGAGAAAGAGATATTTTTTTTCTCAAAAGCGTAGCTTTCTAAACTACTACTAGTACTGCTGCTATACAGCTGTTACGCTATTCTCGCCAAACCGAGAGACACTCCTTGTAGTTCTGCAAGAAACTTTTTGGCGTTAGCGTACGCATCATCTTTACCGCTCACCGCATCTTCTAAAATTAAATCAAACGAATCATCTATACCACGGATGACACTCCTTATTTCTCTTCTCAACTTTTCTACGTCTCTCTTTTCGTCATATTCGTGTTCTTTTTCAATTGCCTCTTCTTTCTTTACTTCTTCTAGAACTACATTATCCGTCAATGATGTTGAATTGGAATCCGTTGATTTGAAATCCTTCGTTAACAAATCATTATCCAACTGGGTGAGCTCGCCTCTTAAAAAATCAACGTACTCTGCAAAATGGCTCAATGACTGTGTATTTTTGCAACGATGTCTGATTAAGTCGAATAACTGCCTCATCATTCTAGTGATCGGCCACTGAAAGTAAACATGATCAGCAAATGATTGGTCTTTCAGCATATGTATTTTCTCCATAATCCAATTAACCACTTTGGAATGGTTCACCAGCAACGAAAGGGCGTTCGTCTGCATTATTTCGCTTTCAATACTTTGAGCAAATGTGGAGGAGTCATCCACGTTTTCCTTCCATTCCTTAGCAAAGGCCTTTAAAAGTTCTCTCGATTTCCAATGAAGTTTTATCAAGTGTGATTCGTCAGGTTCCTCCATAAGAGGCTCCAAGCTCTCTAAAACACGAAACCCAAACTGCTTGACATCTGTCCACGTCATAGGTACTCCCATTTCGCTATTTACCCCCCAAACTTTTCGATTAAGAGGTGCCTTCTCAAACTCTATCAAGCACGATGTCTTCTTTTTCTTTACCACTAAAACAGCTGGTTCGCCAGTTGTTATTCGTGGCTTTTCCGTTAGCATTGTAGGTGGCGGTACTGGTTTTTCACGGAGACTTTTTGGCGGAGGTGTTAACACCGGCGGCAGCGCTTTATTTGGTAGTTTTTGAGGATCTTCTTTAATCCCAATCCCACTCAAAACCTTCAATTGTTGAACCTGCTGCGTTGAATTAGCTTGTCCAACCATGATATTCTTTGTCAACATCTCAATCTCTTTCTGTTTAACGCTGTTATTTTTACCATCCAAGGATAAATTCTGGACGAGTGATTTCGTTTGCTTCTTTTCCCTCCTTTCTCGCTCTGCTTTTAATTTCAACTGCTTTTCGCGCTCTTTTAACTTTAACTCCGTTGCTTTTTTGATTTCTTCTATTTTTGCTTTCGCTATTTTTGTTTCCCTTTTTATATTTTCCTTCTCAACGTTTAGAATAATCGTAGGCGTCTTCTTCTTTGGTTTCATTGCAGACTCTGTAATCGGAGCCGACTCTTCGATACCTAAATCCTCTAATTTGAATTCTTGTATCAATTGCTTCGGTTGAAACAAAGAACTTAGCTTATCACCTACGTCGAGTTCGTTTGAAAATAACAACGAAGAAGTACCATTATTATTATTATTACTCCGTTGTTGTTGTTGTTGTTGTTGTTGTTGACTATTACCGTTACTAACGCTAGCGTTCATTATTTGATCGAGCATACTCATGTCATCCGTTAAATCTTGCCCTCCATAATACGCTCCTCTATTATTATTATTATTATTATTATTATTACTAGTGTTACTCATAATAAACCTATTCGTCCCCGAGCTCTCTCGTTCCGGCATCGACTCGACTTTACTCATCACGACATCTTTCCTCTCCATCAGTACTCTTTGAAAGTCATCGCACGCTAACGGTCTCAACAAACAAAACGGAAACCGCTCGTACACTTTCCTAAAACAATTCTTACTGATCAACTGATCTATGAAATGTTGTGCAGTTTCGTCCCGTAAATCTGCCACGAAGTCTTCCGCGAGTTCTTCTCTCACATCTTCCTGTTTCGAGCGCGTGCTTAATACGATTTTGTCCTGGCACTTCCCGAGACCGAGGAGTAAGATGGCGCCAGTTTTATGTCTAGTGAGTTCGTAATTGTTCGATACAGATGAGTCTGAGAACGTTTTTAGTCTATATTTATTGTTATTGTTGTTATTATTAGTAATAGTAGCAGTGCTATTCATGGTTTTAATGATGGATAATAATAGGTTTTTGAGCGTCATAGAAAAAGTTAAAGTTCTCTACTCTGTCAGTCTGTACTTCTATTTCATTCATGAAGAAAGATATGAGTCGAGTTATAAAGCCAGAAGGCGTTGAGCGAGTTGTATATTGCGTGCTAAATATATGTGCGATTATAAGCGCTATGGACAATGACGACGATGATGATGATGATGATGATGATGACTTACTTCTTTTTTTTAGCAGGCTTCCTCTTCGCAGGTTTCTTCTTCGCAGGTTTCTTCTTCGCGGCAGCTTTCGTGGCCTTCGTTTCTTTCCTCTTCTCCTCGACGTGTTCTTCGAAGCCTTCGTCTCCTGGTTCGAGGGGAATATAGTTATCGTTCGTTATATTACCGACGCAAGCGACGTTTTCGGCGGAAGGGTCTTCGCGGAGTTGAACGTAATCGTCGAATATTGTTTCGATTTTCGCGTTATCTACGCCTACGTTGATTATAGCCACGGAGGAGGATAGCAGGTTCGTTCTCGCGAGGTACATTATGCCTTTTAAATCGACTTTTACGTTTGATTGTTGTTGTTGTTGCTGATGTTTACTCGTACCAGCGATGGAAGGTTGTTCCTCGCGCTCGACTAATAAACGACCGACGACGCCGACATCGCCTGATAAATCTACTGCTTCGCCAGAGCCTTTACATTCGAACAAGACCAGAGATTTTTTCGTCTTTTGAATTTGCGCGTGGTTCACGAACAACGGTACTTTTGATTTTGGAATATTCGCACCTACAGTAAACGCGTTATTATTATTACCACCACTATTAGGTGGTTCTTTCCTCTTCTTCGTCGGCGTTATATTAGTAGTAGTTGTTGTAGTAGTTTGCCCTTCTTTCTTATTTGTTTGTTTCTCTTTTGCGTCTTCCATCTCCACATCCGAGTCCGTACTATCGTCGTCGTCGATCATCATCACTTCTTTCTGTTTCTTTTCCGAAAGCCTCACCGCTAACGGTTTCACGTCCTTCTCATCGTCCGACCATCCATCATCTGATGACGACGGTGGTGAATCTTTATCGTTATCGTCGTCGATTATTTTCTTTCTCTTTGCAAAATTTTCTTCTTCTTCCTCGACAACGGCAACATCATCACCGTGAGCTTTAGTAGTAGTAGTTTTTACGGGACTTTTATACTCCTTCATCCAATCCGGTTCACTATCGCTGCTCTCTGAATCTACTTTGTTACTCTTCTTTTCGTGTGCTCCTTGTTCCTTATTACTATCATCATCATCATCGTCGTCGTTATCAGCATCTGTAATGGTCTTCCTCTTCTCGCCTTCATCTTCAACAACATCTTCAACATCATTAATTTTCTTCTCACCAGAGATTAAACCATCTCTACCGTTTTCTATAATCACGGTCTCAATTTTCTTCATTGGAGACCTGATATTCAACGCTCTGTCATCATCCTCTGATGATGAATCGTCGTCGTCATCATCGAGGACGTATGATTTATTTTTATTTATTGGTCCCATTTTGAGGAAATTTTGAATTTTATTAGTTTATTGATTTCTGCAGCGAACGCTTGCTCACAAAAAACTTCGCTCTCAATAGTAACTTCGCTCTCTTGTTCCAATGATTAATTAAGTTAATGTCAACAATCACGAATAGTAATGGCGATAACGAAGTCATCCTGGCGTTACAGAAAGAACGAAAGAATCAATACGAGTCATATAAGAAGCACGGAGGGTTTTTCCAAGCAATGAACGGCGGCAGCACTAACAGTAAGAGCTTTGGAATCACCGCTTTAGGTGTTTGTTATTTATTGATCTTAGTCAGTGGATTAATGTTATACGTGTTCGTCGATGTAATCGATGGAAAGAATTGTGCGTTGTTAGTGATTGCTGCAATGTTCGTCGTCAGAGTACATCCAGCGTTTAAACATAATCAAAATAAGAAAGGATAGTAGTTTGTGTTTTTAAAGTATTATCAGAATATTCATGCGCCGTAGTATACTACATAGAATACGTACTATTTAAGCATGTTATATAACCACATACCGATTGCTAACAAGACACAAATCAGTGTCGCATCGATGCAAAAGTGCCTGGACGATCTCGCTTTTTCAACCGTATCTTTCAAGCGTTGATTCGCGGTTTTTATTTCCTCCGCCGCTAAATCCATGCGCAAATCTAAGTTCTCAATTTGCGGTCGTTGTCGAAGCATTTCCTCGTCCATATCAGTCCCTAAACGTTTTAGAGTTTGTAAACCTCTACTAATTTCGTCTAAATCTTTATCTTGTGTTTTTTTACGTTGTTCGAATTCCTCCCTAAACTGTTTCGATTCCTCAGTATGTTCCATGCCTTCGATCATATGTTTTTCGCGTAAAGTTTTCGGTACGTCGGTTTCGCCGCCCGCTACTCCTAAGCCACCGAAAGAACCCATTTCGATATCTCTCGATAACGATCGCTTATGTTGGTGATGATGCATCATCTTTTTCGATGGCGTTCTTGGTATAGATCTCGAAACCCCGTCTGGCACGTTCTCTATTCGTTGTTCTAAGTGCTCGATCATTTGTTCGCGTTCTTCGTGTTCGTACATTTTCTCTGGCGTCGATTGATTCTGATTATTGTTACTACTATTATCATTATTATTATTATTATTATTATGTTTATTCATTAACTTGCGTAATTTCGGAATCTCCCCTCTCAAAGTGTTCTTCCCCCTTCTCACCTCTGCGTGCATAGCGGCTATTTGCGCCCTGTTCTGTTCCTCCTTTGCCCGTTCAGAAATGTCTTCAATGTCGTCCAATTTTTGCTCTAAAATACCATAGAAAGTATCGAACGATGATGATTGTTGCGTTAAATCACCACCAGTACTGATCATCATAGCACTCTTCGTTCTATGATTACTATTATTCTTCTTCTTTTGTCTATTATTAGAAGTAGTACTGGGTCCTCCTCCTTCGAAGTCTGTCGTTTCTGATAAATGGTTTTCATACTTCTTCAATAGGAATTCGCTCCTGCTCAAGAGATCTGCCGCATGTGCGCCCATGTCGATCGATGATATTATTATTATTTTATTGTTATTTAACACTTGCGCGCGCACCAGTGATGCCTTTCTCTCTCTCTCTCTCTCTCTCTCTCTCTCAGTACTATATCAATCGCTATTACAAGAGTATAGGGAGACTTAGTGACCTCTGAGCACCACGCTGTTTTTGCCTTATGCCTTTCCAAAACCCTAAACGCTTTGATATGTCTAAAAAGTACACCCAAGCACGCGCAAGCACAAGCAGCTTTTGAAGATTTGGACGTTATAAATAAACGCGCGCATCAATAAAAGAAAAGAGAACATGATGACGAGCACGAAACGAGTAGCAGTGAACGATTTTTGTCGTAACGATCGGAACATGAATAGGGTAATAGTACGGACACGGACGAACAAAACTAATAATAGTAAGAAATCATCGTCAGAGAGCAGCTTTAGATCGAAAACCGATTTACGGAGATGTTCTGCATCGAGTGAAAGTAGTAGTACTATGCAGAAGACTATTGATATGAACGAGGTACGCGATTTTGTTCCTATCGCGATTTCTTTTTTTTGTTTTCGTTCGTTCGTTCGTTCGTTCGTTCGTTTGTAATTGTATATCAACAATCTGTTGGAACGAAAGATATCTTTTTATCCACATATCTTTTTATCCACATAATATATGACCGACTGACACGAATCGAATCGATCCTTCTTTCGTACGAATGCTGAAACAATAAACAAACAAAAACAAGAAACGCAAATACTTCTTTTGCATCGCAAACGCAGACTTTATGTTAAACGACGAAAACAACGAACACTTTCCGGAAATCTTACGCGAACGCAGACGCTTCTATCGCGAGACGGAGAAAGCGCAAGACTTTTGGATCGTCCCAAATCCAACGTTTTTGGATACAATGCCAGACGTGAAGAAGAAGATTAGGCAACCATGCGTTGCAGTCGTTACAACGGATGAAGTTTGGAACACGTTTATTAAGTTAAGAATGGACCGAGTATATAAAGGATCAGTCGAAGGCAACGGTAACGATTTGTTAAAATCAAACGCGTTGATCGCTTCAGATGCGTTTCCGCCAGTGGATAAAGCGAAATGGACCGCGCCGTATAATAAATATGCAGCCGGGTGGTGGGAAGTGTTTTATCCTGGAGCCGATTGGACGTGTGGTTATCAAGCCACTGTTAATCCTTTGGCCGAAGACGGCGTCGAACGCACTGGAGCATAATATATTTTTTATGCTTCTCATCATCATCTAATAATGATGGATATTCTTTTTAATAAACACAATATATTTATATACAACAATACACATGACGCAATGAAATTTGCATCATCATCATCAACAACAAAAACATTAATAATAACACTATTCCTATTCTTCATTAGAAACTCATCGTCATGCGAGGATTACAGAAAGCGAGCTCGGTTAGAGGAATATGACGACCGTAGTAATATTCGTATGGTACTTAAAAGTAGTAAATATGTACTAAGATCATTCGATCAATGTCATCTCACGTAAACTTTCCGGTAATACTGCAATTATATCATTCTCGTAAGAATGTTCGTCTTCTTCCGAATGCTTAGTAGTTCACGATAGTTTATTATATATTAAAGTTCTTCTTTCTTCTTTTTGTTCTTTTTGTTCTTCTTCTTCTTCTTCTTCTTCTTAAAATCATCGTCCTTCATTTTACCTTCTTTTTTCAATTGTTTCAACGCGGATTGTAAAACTCGATCGGCTTCGATGGCTTCGGCTTCTTTTTTCCTCTCGAGTTCGGCGATTTCAGCGCGCGTCAAGCCTAACGTTGCATCTTCAGTTTCTTCGCCCATGATATCTGTCAAATCAAACTCTTCCTCGATTGGTTCTTCTGGCTCGTAATCAGTATCGTCTGTTTCACCGCCGTCGATGATTTTCGGCACGTCTTGAATCATAAACGTTCTCGTCTTGCCGTTCAAAACTAATTCGCAATGCTTGGCTAATTCGCGAGGGTCAAACGATCCACTCATAGTCGCGTATCGGTTTTTGCGTGGCTGTAAAACCGTAACAGTTGGTGAATTGTGAGGTAAAACATCGAAAGCTTTCGCGAACGTTTTTTGCTCAATCGGATCGATGATTAACCACGAGAACGGCCGTTGGCTCGTAAGTCTCGCTGATTCATGCGTTCTTTCAACTCGATCTTCAAACATCGACTGCGAACTAGATTTAGCACTAGGAATAAACGCGATAGCGCATAATCCACCTTTTGACGCGCATTCTTTTTGAAATTCTTCTTGAGTACTAACGATTGGAGGTTTGTTGACCTTCGACGGTGCTTTATCCTCATCCTTTTTCTTGATTTGCCGTTTCGCTTCGAGTAACCATTGCCTGAGATAAATGTAATTCATTGGACCAGGAAACGGCGCAGAGTTCATTTGAACGTTCCCAGAAGCTTCTTGTTCGGGCGTTACCGCTGGATTTATAAATAACAACTGCATCGATGGTAGTTTCTGAATGTTGAACTTTTTCAACGTTTCATCGTCTTTATCCTCGGCTTGGAAGAAACCAAAATGAAAATCGTCCTTAAAATTATTAGCTAACGTTTTATATAACCCGGGCGTATCGGGTTTGTTTGAAAATAGCACGCATTTTGGGGTGAACGGATTCGTGCTCAAATATTGGTCCATATTACCAGCGGCAGCGGTAATTCTTAAAACAGTATCTGGTGTGTTTTCGTACATCCACGATTTCAAATTCGCGTCGTTGATCGGATTTTTCTCAGAAATTTCAAACGGAAACGCCTCTTCGTCTTCCTTGTTTTCACCGTAAGGGTAATACATTAACGAAAAGCACTCGTCTTTGTTTGGAAATTTAGACAATGTTTGCGAGTCGGCAATTTTGACCGCTTTGACGATGTCGTTTCCATCTCTGTTTACGACAATTTCGCGAAGTTCAGCTTGAAACTGAAGCTTTGCGAAAGACTCGATGGCTTCGTTTACTTTCTCGCCACACTCATCCGTTCGTTTCGTGAACATGACAACAAACGCCTCTTTTCTTGCAATAATATCTGTATCAAAATTCTTCGGTTTCGTTTCAACGAATAGAGCGAAATCTTCTTCACTACTCGTATTTTCTTCTTCTTTTTCACTATTTTTGCTACTACTATCATCCCTAATATTCCGAAGAACTTCAACCTCTAATGATGGAATTTCCGGTCCTAAATGTTTCTCCGCAAACGCAAAGATTTCATTCTTGTTCATGTTCTCGCCGTCGAACAAAATTGGTTTTGATAAATCTTGATCTTTATACAAAGCTAATTTAATTGCATCTTCTTCGTCTTCGTGCGCTTTTAATCCAGGTAAAACTGGAGTTTTGTTTAAATCATCCGTGGACGAATCAAAAGTCAACTCTATAACTCTTATTCGTTTCTTATGGCGCCACGCTAAGGCTTTCAGCATAAAAGGCGTTTCCGATTTATCCGTCACATATACTAACGTAGGAGGAGGTAATAATGTATCATCACCGTTATCGATCAATAGTAGTTTCTCCAATTCCTGAACACTATCGACTCTTAAAACTTCATCTTCGGGTAAATTCTTCACCGCGAATTCTCTCAACGCGCGCGCGGTCAAAGCGTCCCCTCTGTATTCGTTCGGTAACTTTTGCGCAATCTTCCTATACGGATTCCACGTCTTTTTCCCACCGAACCCAACAATAGCCGGTACTCTCGATATTTGCATTAATCGTCCTAAATCTTCGTTCCCGGCTATATCGATCGCGCCAAATCGAACGCCCATATCTGGCTCTAACAAAGACTTCGAAGCTCTTTCGAACTCTGGCGCCATTTGTTTACACGGTTCACAGCCCGGTGCAATGAACTGAACGACCCATACATCCCTCGTCTCTAAAACCATGCGTTTGAATTCATCCGAAGATTCGAACGCGTAAACTTTCGATTTATCTCGGTCATATAACTCGTTCAAGTCTATACGGAAAATCTTCTCCGTCCGAGATTTCTCATCCTCGTCTTCTTCGTAGTCGTCAAAATCTTGCGTAGCAGTAGCACGAGCGTTTGTATGGATCGCGAGAAAATTAATCACAATCGAGTATAAAATCATCATCGCTACTAGTCCTATCGATTTCTTCATTAAAATCGTATTCTTTTTTCGCACGTTCATCATCGATCGATCGTTTATTTTATCAGTACTGATTGATGTCGCGCGTTGTTTTGTGGACCTCGTACTTTGTACTGCGAAACTTTTTTCTTTTCTTTTCTTTTAGGGTTTAGGGTTTAGAAGGGTAAGAAAAAGGCTATAAAAGGCGAAAGCAGAGAATTAATATTATTATTATTATTATAGGGGGATATTTTCATTTTTTTAGACAGCAGGAGCACTTTTGATCTTTTGCTGCCTGTAAAAACTAAGAAATCCAAGCACATCAGCAGCACTCTAGTATAGGGACGCTATAATCACACCGCTTTTGCGAATATATCCAATAAAACTATCAACACGAGATCGATATGTCCGCTTTAACGACTCAATCGCAGTTCCTCTGCGGGAACCAAAAAATCGCGCGAGCACAACAGCGAGTTCAAAAAGAACCAGTGAAGTTCGCCGTTTTCGCGAACGCCGGGAACACGTCCGGCCCGAAGAAGGTAATCATATCTCCATTTTACGCCTAAATCTGAGCAAAAACTACTTTCGAAAGAATGCGAGACAGGGAGAGCTGAGTAGGCTGAACGCGCTCGAAATTTTTATGCATACATCGCACGCGCGAAAGATGACGCGAATTCCTTAACGCGTCACGAGAAATAAATTTGATGCAATGAACTAATTGTTCACTCGAATCCGTTCGCGTTTGTTTGTTCGTGTGTATTAGACGAGCGCGGTTCCGCGCATACGATTTCAGTTCATCCGATCCGAAATAATATTATATTTTTTTTCCCTCGAATTTTGGATTTTGTAGGAGATCCCCATCTCCCTCCCTCTCTTGGAGAGGATATTCTCTCGCTCTTTCGCAGTAGCGCTCGAGCTCGCCGCGTGGACGTTTTTAGTTTACTTACCCATATAAATATGTAACTCCCATTGGAAAATCATTGGCATTAATTAACAGGGAACTAAGGCCAAAGGCGGTCAAGTTGGCGTCGGCTACAAAGGCTCCACCGAAGCCGGTTCTGCGCCGAAAACTCGCAGCGGCAAGGCTGGATACGTCTACAAGTTAGGTGTCCGTAACGGTAAAGCGAACGTCGATGAGTACTCCCCAATCTACGACCCGGGAGAGTTCAAGACTGACGGTGATAAGTATGAAGGTAACTTGGTGTACTGGGCAGCCACGCTCGCTGGTATTATTGGATCCGGCGCGCTCGCGATTTACTTAACCTCTGCGCTTTAAAAAGATTCTCTACGACGTACAATTATTATTAATAGAAAATTGATGATATGTTGCTTTAGCAAACAATGTATCATGAATGAGGAATAAGAGAGAGCAAGAGAAAGAGTAAAAAGACACACGCGAGGGAGATATATATATAGAGAGAGAGAAAAAGAGAGGAGGAGAGATTTTGAGTTAGTAGTTGAGAATTTTTATTTGATGTTGTAAAAGTAACATGTGGAGAGACTCTTATTGCGTGTATTCTTTTTAATTTGATTATACCGTGTAATATTCATTCATTTGATTGTAATGTTCATTTGATTTTGCTCGTTTGTTTCAAAAATTGTTGTTGTTGTTGTTGCTGTGATTTGCTACTTTTTTTATAATTTATTGCGAACCGTTGTTGCCGCCGAGTGCTTCTTTAATTTGCGCCGCGTGCTTGTCCATTCCCGAAACCATACCTTCGCCGCCAAACTCTTTCATCGCTTCTCTTTGTTCTTCGATGTTGATCGTTTGCTTAGTCTCGGCTTGCAACTCCGCTCTCGCCGCCGCTCTCGCTCGCTCTCTTTCTTCTTCTTCGCCTCTCGCTTTCGCTTCTTCTTCTTCTTTTTGTTTTTGAATTTTTTCTTCTTCTTCTTTCTCTTTTCGCGCTTGCTCTTCTTTCATTTTTGCCTCAGCTTCGGCGAGCTCTTTCTCGCGCTTTTCGATTTCAGCGTTTCGATTAGCTTCGTTATCTTTCTTTTGCGTAGCAGCGGCTTCAAAATCAGACCACAAATCATCCGGAACGGCATCAACGGCTTCTATCGTAGAAGCGCCATTTGTTGCTGCTGGCGCAGTAACAGCCGCGGTGGCATCTGATGATTTGTTCAAGTCAGACCATCCTTCTGGATTTTGCACAGTCGTTACGGGCTGCTTTTGGTCGCGTTTGATTCCCAACTCATCCACAGATGGCGGTAAAAGTTGATTCGTTGATTGTTCGATTCGAGAAACTGGACGAACGTTCGATGTACCATCGTCGTTACCACCACCAGAACCAGTGGCTTTGTTATTACCATCCTTCGGGTTCGAATCTCCACCTTCGGAAGAAGACGAGTCCGAATCTGAATCCGAATCCGAATCGGACGAGTCCGATTTTGCCGGATTCATAGCTTGTAAGTCGTCGCCGCTCATGAGCGCCATGTTCATAGCGCCAGCTTTTTTCTTCGGATTCTTTTTTAAATTCGCTTCGCACGCTTCGAGCTCTCGCATCGCAGCCGCTTCTCTCGCTTTGGCTTCCTTGACTAAATCTGTAGCTGACACCGATTTTTTTTGTTTCTTCGGCTTCAACTGCGAATCGCAATACCTTTGAAGTCTCCAAAGTGTATTTGAATCAAGTTCTTCGATGTTAATTTCAATCTCATCGCCTTCTGCTTTACCCATAGCTGCTTGCCCTTCTTGAACAATCGTGATGACCATCTCTTGTTTGGATTCTGGAAGTTCTTGCAAAGACATCGTCAAAGCGTGCTTCTCATCAAAAGTCATATCTCTCGTCGGTAGAGGCTCTTGTTCCAATTCGATATAAGAACGATCTTTCGTGACTTTACTTTGCGGAGTCGATCTTTCACGTTTATGAACGCTCACACTGCCAACTGGTCGACCTCTTGGTCTTCCGGGCACTTTCTGTTTTTTTACCACCTTTCGGAAATCTTCTTGATCGTCATCGTACAAACCGGCATCGAATTCGTCGTCGAAAAAGTCATCAACGCCACCATTGTCTCTGTACCTATCCGGTGCCGGTGCGGAATATCCGCCCCCACCTTTCTGTCTCTTCAATTCTGCAAGTTGGCGTTTCATTTCGGCGAGCTCTTTTGCTTGCTCTTCCATCGCAAGCTCCTCGGCTCTGATTGGATCCTCAGGAGTGTTTGCAATTTCAACGTCTTCTTTCGTGCGAATTTCATCTTCATCAGACATTTTTTTTTCGACATCGTATTTCACCCACGCGTTTTCGAATTCGCCTCGAACTGTTTCGCCCATTTGGCCAGCATCCGTTGTCGTTCCGTTGTATAAAGCGCAGTTATCAAAAATCAAACGCATATCTTCCGCAAAATCTGTAGGCGTAGAGTATTTCTTCTGGTCCATCTTCTCCTTCACTTTACCGAGATCCATTGGATTTTTAACGACGTCGTAGTAGTCTGGGATTCCAAGTTTTACCGCGTCAACTGGTTGCGCGAAAATCCAGTGAAACTTGTTTCTCTTCACAGCGTTCAAAACGTCCCTGCACGTCTTCAAGAGCTGATTATTGCGCTTATGTCGCTCGTCTTCTATTTGCGCTTCTCTTAACATGCGACGATTGGTGATGATGCGACCATCGCGCATTCTTCTATGCGTTCGATCGGCGCCCAAAGACAAGTTTGGCTTAAAAGCTCTGTTCGTATACGGATCCGGTCTCTTAACCGCTCCAGCGTTCTCAAAGCCAGGTAACATATCGTTGAACAAATTATCGTATTGCCCAAATCCGAATGATTTTGATAACCCACCGGCTCTTAACGTTTGTTGTTTCTTCTCCATAGTTTCTTTCTTTTGCATTTCAATTTCATCCACTCGTTTCTTAGCATTCTGAATCTCTTCGAGTTTCTTAATCAATTGTTGTTTCGCTAACTCTTTTTCTCTTTTTTTTATTTGTTTTCGTTGTTTTTTCCTCTCCGCTAATTCTTCCTCCGTGCACTCTTCATCGGTCTTATCACCACCGGCAAAAGGGACTTCCAATACTGGCCTGGCTAATATGGACTCAACTTTCGCCAACGCGATAGGATCCACGGCTTTTTCTTTCGGAGGCGATGCTTGCGTTGTCCTATTACTGGCACCAGCAGAAGCGCCTGGGCCAGAATACGGCGTCGCGACTTTATGACGTTCGAGTATATTACTCCACCCTCCACCTCCTACTATTCCTTGTTGTTGTTGCTGATTATTATTTTGACCTCCCTTATTCTTCTTAACCTCTTGCCACGTATCTTTGAAATGTTCGAATTCGCTCGATTTCACAAACGCGTACCCTTTCGGACATTTCTGTACTAACGCCCTCGAGAGAACGATCTCGCCTTTTCGCGCCGGTCTCGCCCATGAAGGGTAAAAATCCTCCCCCGCATCATCCTCTTCCTCGATCGAAAGGTCCATCTTTTCCTGATCAGGTTCTTGTTCTTTCTTTTGTGCGACCATGCTTTCTCCTTCTCCCTCTATCGACGACTCGCTCTGTCGCTTTTTTTGCCCTCAAACTCGCAATCGATCAAAAATTTGATCTCTCTCGAATTCGATTCGATTCAATCTCTTCGACTGAATTATATAAAACTAAAACGAAGAAACTGATGTCAGAAGATCTCGTAATAGTCTATAATAAAGATAATAACGTAATCACACTTTTGTTGTCGTTGTTACGATAGATACGTTCACTTCTTAAAACAGTTCTCGAATTCAGAGAGTATATATATATTCGTGTGTTAAGATTTCCGAGAAAAAAAGAGATCTCCCTAATAACTATGTTATCACAGAGGCGGCGTCATCGTAATCAGGAAAACACGAGGAACTCTAAATTCGCATTCGTACGAACGAACTCGTCACGAAAAAAGATGTTCAGTTAAAAACTAAAACAAGAGAGAGCAATTTAGAGAGAAAGTGTGTGTGTGTGCATGATTACCTTTGATTATTTATTAGCGAGCACAGAGTTTGCAGAGTCAAAAGAGCTCGAAAACAATGAATTGGGAAATTTTGAACCGCTCGTACGTGGTGATCCAAAAAAGGCTAAAAACGTAAAAAGAGAAAGAAATGCATTTGTTTCTCCTCAGTTTTTGTGTTGATAGCATATTCTAACATTTATATTGATAATATATCTTATTACAGTGTATGTATAATATAATTGGAAAGAGAGTCAGTATGGTCGTATTAATAACACTCTTTTTCTAAAGACAGACGAGAGAACTCTATAGTCGAACAACGTACGCACTCGCTTCACTTCAATTATGGGAGAGCGAGAGCGAGAGAGAACTATTCATAGCGCAAGAGTGATGATCTTCAGCTTTCTTGCCCGAGCAAATGGTCATATGATCAGCGTGCTCGAGCATGCGTAGGAATACGGCCTGGAAACCGAACGAATGCGCGGCCTCGACGGCTTTGACCTTATCGTGGTAATGATAAGGAGTGAGTACGTCCGGGACGATTCCGAAACCGTATAGGTTAACTCGTTCGCATGTTAGTAAGGCGAAATATAAACCTTCGACACCGGTAGGGGGCGAATTTCTTCCCTTCACGGAAACAGCCTTCAAATCAGCAAAGGCTAAATACGCTTTTTTGTACTGTCCTCGAGCGGCGCCGGCGAATTCGGGGGCCATGAAATAAATCTTCTCATCGCTGCCCCATTTCTTATATAACGCATCCATTGATTTCGCGGCGCCGGCGCCGAACAAGAGTAACGCTTCTTCAGTCGCCCCTCTCGGTTTCCTGCGTAACCACGTTCGCGTCCAAGCGTTATTAATCACGCGAAAAGTTGTTTTTGATCCAACTTTATTCTCGAAACCGATAGTCGGCCCATCGTTGAAACGAAAAACGGCTTCGTGCGCATCAATTGCGTCTCCATAATTCGCGTTTAATAAACTTCCTCCGTTTCCAACGACAGCGCATGATTTAAACTGTCTCTCGCGTAAATCCTCCTGTGGAAGCACTTCTGGATTATTCTTCCCGCTCGGATGATACTTGTTCGAATTCATAGTTTTCGTGACCACGACTCGTTTCACGTTTGCTTTTTTCCACTCTTCAGTTTTCGGGATCCATAACTGAGGTAAAACTATATCGAACGATTGTTTCAATTTTTCCAAATCCATGGCTTCTTTCTGCTCTTGCCCTGCTCTGTGATCCGCTGTCGGTAAAAATGTCAGAAATTGTTCATCTTTCTTACTATTCGTATCTTCATCAGTATCATTATCATCATCTGCTGTACTCTCACTACCTCTACCGCTATTTTCTACTATACCGTTACTATTGATACTACCACCATTACTACTAGCTCCTAATCTCTTATTATTATTATTATTATTATTATTATTATTATTATTAGAGCGTCTTCTTCTTCCTTTCCTAGCGTTCCCAATACCTATATTACTCGTGAAAGCGGATGTCGATGACAATGTCCCGTCATCGTTCTCGTTAAAATCTCCATCTTCTCCTACCGATCTCGACGAGGATGACGATAAGTCTTCCTCACCCTCTTCTTCCTTATTATTATTCGTAGCACTTTCCTCGTTTCTCGAGTTTCCTACTACTCCATCCTCTCGTCCTAACTTTTGTTCATTTCTTATAACAGAAGTATTATTATTATTATTATTATTGATATTAATAATAAAACAATAGCATGCAAAGAATACGATCAAGAATAAGAAAAAAATAATAAGCCTTCTTCTCACGCGCTTATCCTTATTATTACTTCTCAATTTTGTCGATTTGTTTCTGTTCTTTTTCGACGGCGACGACCGCGACGCTTGTTCCTCTTCTTCTCCTTCTTCTCCATGTTCTCGTTGTCTCTGAAACATCTCTCTCTTTTTCTTCTTCTTAATCTATTACAAGTATTATTTAATATATATATATATACTACTATGTATGAGTTTGATTATCTTCTCTCGGATATTGTTTGTTTATGTTTATATGTCTATGACTTTATAGACGTGTTTAATAAGCGTGGTGCGTGTTTTTGTGAAGGAGCAATCTAAGCTGTGATGGATCCTGATGCGAGCTCTTAAAAAATACATTATCGCAAATTGCTGTGAGAAGAACGTCGAATAATAATAACAAAATCAAAAACGAAAACTAACGCGAGGATGACCGTAAGTATTAGATCAAATCATCAAAACGAGAGTTATCATCGTCGTACTCTGATCGTTTCAGGCGATTGTTCAGGACAGAGAACGCGAACGCGATTTGCTTGAACCTCGCTTCCGCCTCCGCTTTCTCTCGTTCGTTATCTCTCGTATGTTTATCGGGGTGCCATTTCATGGCTTGAACTTTATAGGCTTTCGCGATTTGCTTCGCACGCGCGGTTTGGCGAATTTCCAAGAGCTTATAGAGCTTTGGTGTTTCATTTATGTCTGAATCGTAATCGTTCAAGTCGACGTTGTTGTTTTTGTTGTTATTAGTAGCGGAAGTAAAGTCTTTGCCCAAGCCCGTTCGTTTATGAGTTGACTGCGAACTTTGAACGAGCCTTGCTAATCTTTGTACTTTAAGCGCAATTTGTGCATCTTTTGGACAGAGCATTTGCGCAATACGTATGCATTCGAACGCTTTCATGTGCTTGTTTCCTAAGAGGTAAATGTCGTGACAAACGATCTGTGCTTCGCAGTTATTGCTTTGTAAAACTAAGGCTTCTCGAGCGCTCTTCAAAGCGCTTTTGGCCAAACGAGATTTAGCTTCTTCTTCTTCTGCTTCTTTTTTCTCATTCGATGAATTATTAGTTTTATTATTAAACGCAGTAGAAGAACGCTTTCGTGATGTTTTCTTTTGTTGATCATCGCAGGACGATGAATCAGATTCTGATGAACTCGATGAATACTCATCGACGTCGTCGGCTTCGTCTGTAGAATATTTTAAAATTTCTACCAGAGACGTAGCTCGAACGACGAGGACGTTAGCGCGAAACCTCGTCGGTTGTCGACCAAACGACGTTTGTTCTAAGATATAATCGCACTTCTCGACGCATAATTGAAACTCTTCTTGATTGAATAAGTATTCAATGGACTTTGAAACTTTTTCGAGCTCTTTCAATTCGCTCGCGAGCGTCCGACATTTTTCGGAATGTTCCAAATGCTCTTCGTCGCATTCATGTGCCGTGCTGCTTACTTCCAAACACGCTAAAGCGCCTGTTAAATCGTTCAATCTCCATTTGCATTCTGCCAATAAATATAAACGATCGACAGAGTCTTTCGGAAGTCTATTCCCCTCGCACTCTTCTAAAGCAAATAGTACGCGTTGACATTTGATCAAATTTTCGATATACTCGAATCGAGCGTTTGTATTTTCAAACGTTGTCGTAATAGCTTGCGACGAAGCTAATGATGAAGAGTTAAAACTCAAATGTCGCAGCATTTCTTCGCTGTTGATTAAACTTTCCGCGTTCTTTTCTTGGTTTTTATTATGAAACATTTCTTCATCAAAAATTGGCTGTCGATCGCCTATGCGCGTTTTCGCTCTTATTTTATTTTCGCGTTCGATGGACTTCTTCGTTTTTTCCTTCGCTTCTTCTCGTCCTTTCAGAGCTTCTTTATTCGTCTCGTTGACGTTACGTAAAAAAAATTCGTACATCTCGAGCGCTTTTAGATCGTTATTTAATTTCAAATGAGCTTTCGCACCTCTCAACAAAGCTTTTTCGTATTTCGGATCGATTTTCAAAGCGTATTCGCAGTCTTCCGCGCATATTTTATAGCGTTCTAGTTTCAGAGCGCAAAACGCTCTGTTTGCGAAATAAACGGCCTTCTTTGGCTCTAATCTAATAGCTTCTGTATAAGCTTCAAACGCTAGTTCGTATTCTCGATCTTTCTTTGTTAACACTGCTATGTTTTCTTGTTCGCGTTCAACGTTTGTCTTTTCGTCGTCATCCTTATTTTGATATTTTCGAGCGTTTTTTAAACAAATCGCCCCAAGATCGTTCGCTCGATCAGCTTTTTTCTCATGATACTCGCCATCTTTCCACCATTCGTTCGACGATGATTTAATATCTTTCGAATGCCCCTTTTTATTGATATTATCTTTATTATCATCATCATCGTTATTATTATTGTTATTATTGTTATTATTATTATTATTATTATTCGTCGTCGTTTCTTTAAAAGCAATATCGGTCAACTCCAAAGTCAAATCGCGCATTGATTTAAGTTCTCTTTGTATTTCTGGTAAATCATAGATCTTCAACTTCTTCGCCCTAAACGCGAATTCTTTATATTGTTCGTAACGATAGATCTCCCCTGCTTCTATTGGGTCCATTGGGCACGGTTCGACGTTGAAGAAAGACATTATTGTGATTTTAATCTGAAGAATTTTCAAATGCGTTTTAATTTTAATATTTCAAAATATTTATATAAAACTTATTCCTATCGCGTTGTTATATGTCTGTATGTGTGAGTATCGTATCTTCGTATCTTATTTTCTCTTGACTGTTTGTACATCATGAGGGCGATTCAGTTCGTTGCGTGTGTGTGTAAAAAAAATTATTACATCTGATTGCATCCATCGTCGCCTCGTCGTCCTCCGCGCCTTTCCTCGCATGGGCATGAAAATCTTTGACCTGTCCCGGCAAAATAATGTTCGCCGCATTTGTTGCAATGTAGATCGCGACAATCGTTCGTACATATCCCGAAACCTTTACATTCCCTGCAATGATTATGTTGCTTCCCAGAGTCTTGCCTCATTTGCCTATAATAATAATAATAACAATCAGTAAAAAGAATAATATCATAATAATCACAAACCCATAACAAGCGTTCGTTACGTAGTACCCGTACTCGCAATCGCCGTCGCATTGAAGCGCTCCGCCTTGCGCACCATTATCGTAGTCATCTCCACCCCAATCTTTCTGATATAATAGATCGCGTAACGTGCACGTTAATGTTTTCCCGCACCCATCTTCGCACGTGCCAGTAAAAATAGTCTTATCGAGACCACCGTCGGAGATTTTCAACGAACCGTTCCTAATCGCTTCGCGCGCGCACTTCGCAGTTTTCGTCGGAGCCTTAATCCCCAAAAATCGAAGCGCCGCATCGACTTGATCGGTCGTTGTCCCTCTCTTCCCTAAACAGTTCTGTAAATGTTCCAATGGATTCTTTAAGCGTTCGATCAGATCTTCTTTCTTCCCTTTTAGTAGCAGTCCTTTTTCCTTACACTTTTCTTTCAATGCCTTTGACAGCTTGACTGATAGTTTTGAAAAATCTTTTTCTTCTACGCTGATGATGTTCTTCGTCTCTGGTTTATTAGCAGCCTTCTTTTGCACTGCGTTGCAATCCTTCGCAGCGCAGGCGTAATCTAAATCGGATTCTTTCCGCTCATCAGTCTCCATGGCGACTGAGACTAAATCAGCAGTCTTCTGTTTCTTATTCTCAACTCCTTCCTGCTGTGCTCGCTCTGTTGTTGCCGTGGTATTTTTCTCCTGGCATAAGACGAGTGAAGCAGTATCCGCTTCTTTACTCATCGCGCGTTCTCTTTGTTCTGCGTTGACTTGGTTCACTGCTTTCAACGCAGTACTGTTGTTCAGTGACATGTTTGTTTATTGTTTCCTTTGCGCGTGATCGGGTGTCGTTCTTTACTCTATTTATGAAGCGTTAGACTTTTACAATGAGTATTTTTGTTTTATGCTGAAAAGGAGAACTTCAGCAGATGAGAAAGAAAGAAACAAAGCGCTCATCAGATCACTGTTGAATAATAATAAGTGTATTGTAGTATACGATCGAGCTTAAGTTTAAAACTAATCACCGATGCTCTCAAACGTGAATAAACGCGACGACGATAGGATCTGATCGATCCCATACGGCATCACTGAGCACACTGCAGAGCAGTAAACGAGAAAGTCAAACTTATTTGCCCATACTGAAATGTTTGATAGCAGTGAAAAACGGACTGTGCTGATGGTCAGACAAGACGCAAGAAAAAGAGTAATAATAAAAATATCTCGCATCATCGAAATCTCGTCATTATAATAAACGGCACGGGCGCATACATAAGGTCAGATCTACGATCGCTTAAAACTGAGACGATGATCATCACGCGAGGACAACAACAAAGACAAACGACCGTGACTTTCGCGCGCAGTGCGAACGCTGATCGAACTGCGATCGCGCGAAGAACGAATTCGTGTTCCAAAAACTTTTCTTCCAATTCGGAAACGATTTCGATGAAAGATATTTTAAAGAGGCGAGCGCGCAAGAGCGGGATGAGCAAAGCAGGCCAGAGTTCGTCAAAGATCGATTTTATAGTCACTATGCGAGGCGAAGAAGGGAGCAGATCGGGTAGGAGAAGTGGTATGTTAGCGTTAGATGATCGAGTGAGTTTGAGGAAGACTAGTAGTACGAGTTTTGATAAGCGCTTCACACAATCAACGAGGAGCGCTTTTCAGGCCACGAGTGATATAAATCACCCTTCGCTGGATTTTGAGGGAACTAATACTAAGAAAAAGAACATCAATAACAACAGAAATAGTATAAATAACGGTACGAGGGGATCGCACAGAGTGACTACTGCTGCTACTGGCAATAAATCTCAACAACAACAACAACTATTTTCTGATCCGTTAACGGCGGGTGTCACGCAATGGCCGTCGAGCGCCGAACACGATCATATGACGTTTTGTGTCTTTGGCGCTTCTGGAGATTTGGCGAAGAAGAAGATATACCCGAGCTTATTAGCTCTATATTACGAAGGGAGATTGCCTAAAAGTTTCACCGTGTTTGGATATGCAAGATCGAAAATGACTTCAGAAGAGTTTCGAGAACGAATAAGGCAAAGTCTCGGATGTCGGTTGGATAACTCGAAGAACCATAATTGCGACGCGTTCATCGACGAGTTCTTGAACAGATGCGAATACGTGCACGGGAACTACGACGACGGCGAAGATTTTAAGAAACTCGATCAAGAGATGTTGAAGGTCGAACAAGGGAAGAAGGCGATGCGCGTGTTCTATTTATCAATTCCGCCCTCGATTTTCGTTCCAGTCGCGCAAATGTCCGCAAGATTTGTACAATCGAAAACTGGCGAAACGCGCGTGATCGTCGAGAAGCCGTTTGGGAGAGATTTGGAAAGTTCGAGGGAGTTAACGAAAGCTTTAGCCGCAGAGTTGAGCGAAGAACAAACGTACCGCATAGATCATTACCTCGGTAAAGAATTGATTGAAAATTTAACCGTTTTGAGATTTTCAAACATCATGTTTCAACCTTTATGGAATAGAAACTATATCAGAAACGTGCAAATTAACTTTTCGGAAAACTTTGGCACCGAAGGGAGAGGGGGGTATTTTGATAATTACGGAATCATTCGCGATATTATGCAAAACCACTTGTTGCAAATAATGGCCTTGTTCGCAATGGAAGAACCTGCTTCGTTAAACGCAGAGGATATTCGCGATGAAAAAGTCAAAGTTATTCGTTCCATTCGCGATATCGACATCGATAACGTCGTTTTAGGGCAATATAAAGGGAAAACAAGTGGATCGAACGTATATCCGGCATATTTGGACGATGAAACCGTACCTCCTGGGTCGAATTGTCCAACTTTTGCCGCTATTGCACTTTTCATTGATAACGCGAGATGGGACGGCGTTCCATTTTTAATGAAAGCCGGTAAGGCTTTACATAAGCGCGGATGCGAAATTCGCATTCAATTCCGTCACGCGCCAGGGAACATTTATGCGGATAAGAAATCAAAACCAATCGTCCGTGGTAGTGGAGGCATCGCCGGTGATGCCCAAAACGCGCAGTGCAACGAACTCGTCATAAGAATCCAGCCCGACGAAGCCATTTACTTGAAAATCAATAACAAAGTACCCGGTCTAGGACACAAAATGGACCGTTCAATTTTAGATTTAACCTATAAATCGAAATATTCCGTTGGCGAGTTACCCGATGCGTACGAACGTTTAATCTTAGACGTCATCCATGGTGATAAGCGTTTGTTCATAAGAAACGATGAGTTAGAGGCTGCGTGGAAATTGTTCACGCCTTTGTTGGAAACGATCGAGGGCGAGAACTTGCAACCGGAGTTATACCCGTACGGCAGCAGGGGCCCGATTGGCGCTCACTATTTAGCGAGTAGGTGGAACGTGAGGTGGGGGGATACCAATTAATAATGATTATTTATTAAGAATTTAGAGCGAGCGAGTACGAAGGGCAGTACAACTTCTTCTTCTTCTGCTTTGTCGTCGTCGCGTTGTAGAGCTTCTTCGATAACGAAAATATATATACACACACTACTTGTATGCATACTTCCATCACTAAAACTTCATTCCACCCTTATGACTGATTGGACTGCTTCAAATAAACAGTACATCACATCGATACTTATCGCGCTTGGCTCTTTTTCCTCTCACTCGACAACATGATCGACCGCGCTTCAACGAAACCGCGCTCGTTCTCATCCATAAGAAACAGCCTCTTCTTCATCGTTTCCGTTCTGTTCCTGTTCATTAGTACGAGAACGAATGCGCAACGCGAGTTCGAAAACAAGGACGAGTTAATGAAAGAACTGGACAGATTATCGAAGTTCACTGAGACCAGGATTCAGAATAAGAAAGACGTCTTACTGGCCAGGAAACGAGCTCTCGATCGCGAGGAAGAGCTCGATAAAACGATCGATGGCCTCGAGCTCGAAGATAAGCTCGAAAGACAGTTCGAAAGCGACTTAGCGCAAGTGAGGGAATTAGGGACCATCGAAGAGTAAGGTTTTAGCGAGAGAGATGTGAGAGTCGTGAGAGAGGTATTGTATCAATAGAACGAGAAGGAAAGCGACAGAGCGAAGCGAACTGACGATGTTCACGTTAACGAAGCATAAAGTGCCAGCGTGTTTGTTTGTACATACACGCGTATAGTTCTTTCGTGTATAGGTTGTGCGTGTAACTTCTAGAATATGTTTATAAGATGACTTGACTGTTTCTGTTTCTGTCTCTCTCTCTCTCTCGCTCGCTCGGTTTTGTTCTCGTCGTTTATATATATTATATATATATACGTGTTATATTATTGGATCTCGTATAAGACCTTGCCGCGAGACTTCCCGGCTTCGAGGTAGTCGTGACCGTCTTTCGCTTGTTCCAAAGGGAAACATCTATCGACGGCGACTTTTAATGCGCCAGATTTAATCCAACTAAAAATATCGTTCGCTCTCCACATGAGTTCTTCTCTCGTTTGCGTGTAATCGTTCAACTTCGGTCTCGTTAAGAACGCGGATTTGTTAATCAGCTTTAAGGGCGGGAACGCCGGGACGGCGCCAGAGGCGTTACCGAACGAAACGAATATACCTTTAGTGGCCAAGACTTCGATTGAAGTTTCCCAAGTCGCTAATCCAATACCATCGATGACACATTTAACGCCTTGTCCGTTAGTGATTTCCATAATTTTCGGTACCAAGTCCACGGACGAATAGTCCTCGTACGAAGTCCCCGGAGCTTCGTCGTAAACGATTAATTCGTCGACTCCGGTCGCTTTTGCAATGTCAACTTTTGATTTAGAACACGTGCCGATGACTTTATATCCTCTCAATTTCGCCATTTGTGCTGCCCATTGACACGTGCCAGAACCAGCTCCATGAATTAACATCCATTCTCCTGGTTTGACCAATTGCGCGTGCGCCGAGTGCGTTAAATAATGCGCGGTCATACCTTGCACGCCACAGGACACTGCAACATCTAACGGTATTTCCTCTGGCACGGTGACTACTTTATTCGCCGGTACTGCTGTATATTCCGCGTACGTCTGAAACACTGAAGAATATGCAACTCTATCTCCGACTTTCACGCCTTGTTGTTCGGCCTCGGGCGTCACGGCCGCGACGAACCCGCCTCCCTCCTGTCCTCCAATGAACGGTAATTCTCGTTTATATAACCCTGATCTGTGATACGTATCAATGAAATTAATGCCTGAGAACTTATTCTTCACTAGAACGGAGCCAGGGTTTAACTTCGGTGTCGGGTAATCTCTCTCGATTTTCATCACCGAAGACGGTCCAGTCTCCCGAATCACCGCCGCAGTCTTGTTTTCGATTATTATTAGTATAAGAAGAAGAATATATAATATATAAATATATATTATTAGTAATCACGAAAAAACTACAAATCACGCGAAAATGAACACGCTGGCGCAAAAGGAACAAACACTCGGGCATAAGTACTCTATTTTGAACGAAATCACACCACGAGTAAATTCAATCAATCAATCGAATGTTCACGATACGTCGTGTTTAAAATACTTAAGATAGGATATGCGAAAAGATGAGCCCTGCGTACCATGACGTTAGGAACGGAAGAATATAACGCTCTCGCAGCAGCAGATTTAGCAGCAGAAGAAGAGGCGCATTGCAGAGCCAATCTCGATTTGCTACGAACGAACATGTTATTGAAGTGAAACTCTTTACTCCGATGTTGCAAGCTCTGAAGTGCTGTGAGGATGGATAAACTGATGTCAAAAAAAAAGTATACTTTATTTGTATCAAAAAAGTTTCGTAACGAAAGTTACCTGCCAGAGAACAAAACTTGATCGAGCCAAGACGTTTCTGATAACGAAATAGAACCATTATTTGAAGAGAGAACGACTTCGTTCGATCTCTCTAATTCACTCAAGAGCTTACGAGCGATTTGATCTTGCCTATCGTGTACTATTCTCGCACCGCCTAAGGACGAGAACGAATTTTTCTTTCTCGTTTCGTTCGTCGTCGAAAGTTCTTCTTCTTTTGACGCCGTATTTTCTGGAACGATTATTTCGTCTTCTCTGTTTATTTCTCTTCGTATGACGGTTGCAGGGAAATCTCGCGGGATTTTGCACTTGATCGACCCGCCCGAGTTTGTGTACGCGTTAATTTTCGTCACTAAAGGCGCAAAGTGTAACGAAATATCGCCTTTTCTTCTACTACTACTAGTATCGTTTTTAATGTCGTCGTTTTCGTTTTCGTTTTCGGTTTCTCTTCTCGCGTCGATTAGTAACGTAGCGTCTTCATCTCCGCACTCAATGTTTTCGAGCGAAACGTTCCCCCCTTTTGAGATCAGTTCTGTTCTCCCGCTCGCTCTGAAATTTTTTCTCGCCGTAATTTCGCCCCCATTGGTTTCGAAAACCGAATCGTGTACGAAAACGGAATCGATATCGATTTTACCGGAGCCAGTTGAAATTCGTATTTCGTTCGATACTATTTTCTTCGCCACGAAGTTTCCCCCATTCGTGTTTATTATCGCATTCGCTTGAACGGTATCACAAAAAACGTCCCCGCCTAAAGTCTCTACGGTCAAAAAAGCGCCCTTAACGCTCTTTAAGAACCTCACGTTTGTTTTATCATTATTATTGCTATAGTCCGTCCTACTTCTCATTGGTTCATTAACTACTCGCACATCAACCGAAGCCTCTGCTACGCTCGCATCTACTATAACCTCCGCTTTATAATCGTTCCCGACGACTACGTCCAGGGACACAAACCTCGGCGGGATCCGGCACTCGAGTACGACCTCTTCCTCTTCTTCTAATTCGCTATTATTATTATCATTATCTCTATTCCGTCGTCGTCGTCTTGAGATCATAACGTTCCCATCTATCAAAGTTTCCATGTCATACAAATCTTTTCCCCAATTACTACTCGAAGTCGTCGTCGTCGTCGTCGTTCTCATCGAGCAAGTTTCCAACGCATTGTCCGGATTGTTAAGTATGAGAATCTTCGTTCTCATCACCGCGTGTCCTTTATTAATATTATCATTACTATTACTATCATCATCCTCGTGACTTTCTTTAACAGCAGTCGAAGCAATTTCATCGGTTTTTGATAAACAGTTTATAATGAGCTTTCGACCGACCTCTATTTTGCTCGTCTTAGTTTTCGATTGCGCAGATGATCGTGATTTTGAACACTTTTGATGTTCCCCATTTTCTTCTTCTTCTCTTTGTTCGTTTTCGATTTTATTCTCATCGAAAGCAAAAGTAGAAGTCGTTCGCGTAGTAGTCAGACGAGTCAAAGGAAGAAGATTTAAAAGTTGAGAGTTGTTTTTGATCAATGAGAGCAGTAATCGTTTATTCGATCCGAACAACATCGTTTATCGTATAATCTGCGAATTAATTATTATTATTCTCACTCGAATGATTCAGTTCTTGTTCGTTCGTGCTCCTTTAATTTTGAGAGTAATGGAGAAAAGTTTGTTGAATTGAAAGAAAGAAAGAAAGAAAAAGTGAAAAACGAGTACTGCAACGAATTTCCGAAAAAATGTATATAACTCCTGATGGTCGCGAGTTAAAATGAATGAATGATTTTACAGTTTGCTATGCATGATATATACTATACTAATCTTGATTTTGATGATTACCATCGGCTGCTGGTAAAGTTTGACGCAAATTAGGGACGCGCCAAGCAGGAAACAGAGAAGCGATGATCGAGTAGAAGAATATTTTAATCTCGCCGAAATAAGAGTCGGGCATGTTCGTATAGCCGGCGACGTTAGGAGGTCTGCGCACGCGTTGTCTTTGAACACCAGTAGGTCGTCTTACGTTGTTTTGTTGCGCTGCTTGCGCCTGTGCTTGTGCGCCTGCGGCACCGGCTCTTGCGGCCAAAGCGGCTTCTTCTTCGGCTATTACGTCCTGATACGCGCCAAATAAGGCGTCCCAAATAGATTCTAAAATCCCAGTTTGATACAAATAGCCAAGAACGGCTGCCGTGATGTACATTGCCATCTTCTTCTTAGTAGCGTCTTGACAAGCGAACGCGGTGATCATGATCAGTTTCAACATGAGCTTTATATCAATTCTAAATTGAATGACTCGAATGACTTCTACGATTTCTTCTCCGTTTTCGCCCCTTCTAACGATGCGTTGGTACGGTACGTTTGGATCTATGTTCACGTTTGGATCGTTCAATGGATTGATGATGTTCTGATTGTTGTTGTTCTGGTTGTTGTTCGCATTATTATTATTATTATTATTATTATTATTATTATTATTATTATTATTATTATTATTATTATTATTATGATGATTATTTGCGTTTGCACTGTTATTCATATCAGTTCCCATTACTCCCGCCCTGTTCGTCATAGTTAACGGATGAGGATTCATCGTCGTCATTCCAATTCTTCCCGTCGCCGAAGCTTGGAGTGAGTTTTCAAAATTATTCGCGAGCAAAACTAATCCGGGCGATCTCGGAACTACGTCTGCATTTGGTCGCAGACTCCTATACGCCGCTTCATAAGCCGCGTTATATGCGTTCAAAACCATTGGATGTATTGGAACAACGCCAGTGACGGAAATTTGTTGTTGTTGTTGTTGTTGTTGATTATTATAAATTTGATTCGTAGGAGCAGTAGCTGCGGATAAACTTGACGTAGGCGTTACTGACGCGTTAGTAGCGGCAGCGCCAGCTTGAACAGCACTGGTCATTGCAAAATTTATTTCCTTCTCCTCTTTTCTTTTCCTCTCGCGTTCTTTCCGTTCTTTCTCCAACTCTTTCTCTGATTGTTTCACGATCATGTGTACGACCGTAACCGACGTATCGTTTAGTTTCTTCGTTTTGTTCGTTTCGTTACGACCGTCGTCGTCGTCGGAGCTATCGTTTTCCAATAACAACTTCCTCTTATTCTCCAACATCAAAGCCTTATCGAGTACTAAACTATCATCATTGAGGACTTTGCCTTGATATATCAGAATAACTTGCTCTACTTTTGTCTTCTTCTTCTTCTTCTTCTTCTTCTCGAGCGTTGGGGTCTTCTTCTCGACTGTCTTTTCATCTCCATCTTCTGCGTCACTGCTTAGACCGCTGTTGATCAATAGTAGTTCATCGATGCACTTAAGTTTCAAATCTCTCACGGTCTCGGTCTTCGCGAGCATCTTAAACCTGTTCTTCTTCTTCTCATTATCAGAAGTACTGTTATTCGTTTCTTGATATTGATCGCTCTTGATTTCGATCTCGACCATCATTGCGTTTTCTTCTCTTCGTTCTTCTTCTTCCAATTCTTCTTCTTCTTCGTTTAACATGATCCTCTACGATTAGCGTCTCGACTAGAAATCTGATTGAATAATGCGTCCCGTACTCTTCTACTTATTAATAGAGAGTATTATTACGTATTCTCTTTCTGCTATTATTGTTTAATGTGTTTATTTACGAAGAAGAAGAGTGAAAGAAGGAGAAGGAGAAGAAGAGACTGATGCTCTAGGACAGTGCTCTGATTTATTTAGGGTGTTGTGATTTAGGGTGTTGTGATTTAGGGTGTGTTGTTTTTGTTTAATATAATAATAATAATAATAATAGTAATAATAATAATAGTAATCCCGTGCTAAAGTAGTGATCGATCGAAAGAGTAAGAGAGTGAGAGTAATAAGAGAGAGAAAGTAATAAGAGATTGAGAGAGTAATAAAAAAAAGAGTCTCGCGAGAAAATAACGATGATAATGGACGAATTGGAACTTCTGGAAGTCGTGGAAACGGCGAAGAAGGCTAGTTTATTGGCCGGAAGAGAGATCTGCAAAGCGTGGTGGCGTTCAGGAAATATGACTACTACTGCTCATGTTAGTGATGATAATGCCGCCTTTGTTTCTTCTGAAATCGATTCTGATTCATTCTTCGTGCGAGAGAAGAAATCGAACGATAAGGACTTGGTCACCGAGACCGATATCAAATGCGAGCTGATCATCAAGCGAGTAATAGAGCGGCAATTCGCTAGATTTGGCAAAGCAAGCGTAATAGTCGGTGAAGAAGAGTGCGCGAAGAACGAGGGCGCGATACCTACGTTCGATGAGAAGATCAAGTTCTGTTGGTTCGTCGACCCCGTCGATGGGACGACGAACTTCGTGCATAGGTATCCGAATTCCTGCGTCTCAGTCGGTGTATGCTTTTACGGTGAACCGTACGTCGGATGCGTGTTTAATCCAATCACGCGAGAGATGTTCGTTGGCGTGAAAGGGAGAGGAAGCGAATTGATTGAGATGACCGTAGTCAATGAAGAAGAAGATGATGATGATGAAAATAATACGAAAGGAGATGACGCAGACGCAGACGATTTAATCTACTTTCGCGAACAGGGGAGAACAAAGATAAACGTTTCAAAGTGCGCAAAATTATCTCAAGCGTTAATTGCTACGGAGATCGGTGTAGGGAGAGATGAGGAGACAATCGATGCAATAATGGGACGCCTGAGATGTTTAGTTCAGAATTCGAGATCGGTCAGGTGTACTGGGTCGTGCGCGATGAACATGTGCGCCGTTGCAGCCGGGCGCTTGGACGGGTATTTTGAAATAGGCTTTGGAGGTCCGTGGGATAATTGTGCGGCGACGGTGATCGTAAGAGAAGCCGGTGGTGTTGTTATTGATCCAAGTGGTGAGGAAATGCACTTGAACGCGAGACGCGTTTTATGCGCGAATACTCAAAAAGTCGCCGATGAATTCGTGAACGTTCTGAAAACAGTGAAAGATGGACCTTTAGAACCCGCGAAACCGTCCATACAATTTAATTAATAATGAAATAATAGGCTCTACTTTAAATTAATCAATCAAGTGTGTTTTAAAACGTTTCTTTTGCGGTAGAATTTCTTAACGCGTCTGAGCGAATTGTGTAGAACGGACTCAAACGCGTACGTAAAGGCTACGACGCCGCCGAGGATTGTGACGCTATTCAATAGCCATTCTTGCCACTCTTGTGCTGATTCGACGTGGGAAATCGCAATCGGTGATAGATTATATGCGAATTTCACGTACGCGCCTCTTTTTGCGATGGCATGCGTGGCTCCTTTGCCAGAAAAGTCGTGGTCTTCGGCGTTATCAAAATAATAGCTCTCGTGCTTCGCCGACATCGAAGCGATCTTAAACTTATTCGAAACAAACGTGTACTCGTGAACGGTTAACGACGCTGATCCATCATCGTTTATTTTTTTTGCACGATTTTGTTTTTGTATTGGAACGTACGATCTAGTGACGACTTGCATGTGATGCTCGTGAATCGTATTTTTCTGCTTAGAAGAAAATACGTTTTCGTCATTTTCGTATCGATCGTTCGAGGCAAATTTTCCACCGCCGTCTTTTGCGGCAAACGTCCAAGCTTTTCTGAACTTCTTTGGCACGTAAGTTCGCTTTTTCGAAGTGCTAGGAACGTAATCACCGAACGAAAAATGTTTGATGATGTGCGTGGAGTTAATTTGATCGAGATCGATAGTTTGACCGTGCGAACGCGCGGAGAAATAAATCGAACCTGGAACTTTCGCCAACCTTAATCGGCCTTCAACGGTACAACCAGATGACCTTACTGAAGACTCGTGCTTCCCATCGCGATCAAAATCGTACCCTAAACGATGTGGCTTTTCGGTCATTAAAGGCTTATTTTCGTCATCATCAACGCGCGAATCGGCCTCTCTGAGCGTCCTCAATAAAGAAAGAGCAAACTCTGCCAAATTTTCAGCCGACCTTTGTCCGTGATACACTTCGAAGTGCCTAATATCGTTAGCGTTAGTGGTAATTTCAGACGATGATGACGATGACGATGATGTTTTGCTTTTGTTCAACGAAAGAGCATCGCTCATAGTTCCTCTGTACACGCGAATCGTTGGAAACGCCATAACCTTTTCGTCCTTGCATAATTCCAAATTTTCTTCTGCAGTACAATCGACCGAGGCAAACGCCGCGGAGAGTCTCGAATTCATAGTTCTCGCTAAAGCTTTCTGAACGAGTTGCGCTGCACGCTCAAAGTGGGGGGCAAGGCGAGCACAATGGTTACACCAAGGTGCGTGAAAGTTTACGAGTAACACCGAGTGCGCGTTTACGTTTCGGCTGAAATTTTCACCGTTCAATAATAACGCAAAGCGCCTATATCCATACTCGTCTCTTCTATGTTCAACGTCATCGTTATCTTCGTCGTCGTCAGTGTCACCATTATTATCTTCCTTTTCTTTCTTCTTCTTCTTATTGGCATCATCGTCTTCCATTAAATAATCGAACTCGTCTCCTAGCGCTCCGTCTTCTTCCTCTTCCCAGTACGGATGTAACTGCCTCGGCTGAATTGAGTGATAATGCTGTTTCGAACCAACGCCCATCGTAGCATGTTCAATGGCTAAGTACGGTACATCATCGGACATAGAGTGCTTATAAATACTCTCTCCCGATAAATTAAACGCTCTGTGACCGACGGCTAAATATAAAAAATAAGTAAGAATACAATAAAGAACACACGAGAGAGAGAGAAAAAAATAAACAAATAAATAAATAAATAAATAAATAAATATTTGATGGTAAACATATGTCTTACCGTCCACTAAATCGACGGATAAATGTTCGCAATTAATCGAAGGAAACGAAACCTCGAAATTGACGACCATGGTCAAATCCAGCGCATGATCCACGATCATCTCGGTCTCAATCCTGGTCTGAAACAGTTTTCGCGTCTGTATCGTGAATAGACCGAAAACGACCCAGAGGAACAAGAGGCTCAATACACCTCCCTTTGCCGTGCCCTCGTTCTCGAACGTCTCGAACGCTTCGTTCCTTTTGAAGACATCGACTGATTGTAACGATCTGCTGACCATGCTCTCGTTTAATTGATCTGCCTCTCCCGGTAGTGAATGCGCTCCAGTCGATGTAGTTCTTCTGTTGATCATTTTTATTTATTTATTTATTATTCGTTTATTTGTAGTCTCGAGCGTCTTGTTTGTATTTTTTGAGTTTTCTCTGTTTTCCTATTTTACTCTCGTTGCTACAAAAAAACGAACATCATCATCATATTTATCAGAAGAAGAAGAAAAAGAGCACCGAGGCTTCAATGAAGTCATAATAACAATAACAATAATAATAACAATAATAATACTATATAGTATACTATAATAGAGACATAATTACTATATTTTTCGGCGATGATCACCGCTATCAAGAACGCAGTTCTGCACCGTTTATTGAAATCTGTTTTGCTCGTTTCAGTAGGCTTCTTCCTAGGGCGGGGGAAAAGATTCAGTAACAACGAAGTAGAAGAAGAAGATGAAGAAAAAGAGAAAGAACGAACTATTAGGACGAATAGACGGTTAGTTGCAGTCAGTGGGACCTTACAGGACGGGTTCGCTTTGAGGAAGAACTTAGATGCCGAGGACGGTCTGGCAGTTTTCGTTGGATACGCACTAATCAGAGGCGTTAAGATGTTCTTCGACGTGAAGACGAGGGAGGGGTGTAGGGAGTACGTTGGTCGTGATGATGATGATACTGATAGTAGTAGTAGTAGTAGACGACCGCCAATGAATCCTGCACTAGTTCTCACAAATGATTATAACGACGCGAACGTGTATCACGTGTTTGCAGTGACCGAAACGGCTCTTTGCGAAGCGCTTTGTAACGAGCCGCGCTTTTTAGGTATCGCTCCAGATTGCGCGAAGATCGATTTGTTCGCTAAAGAGACGAGCGAAAGTGTGAGAGTTGCCGCATTCGGGTTTGATTATAAATCAAATGAATTAAATAATAATGAACGATATGGGAGCATGCTCACGGTAATCGCTTACGGCGTTCCTGGAAAATTTGCAGTCGAAGCAACGTACGGGTACGTGAACGAACAAGGCGCTAAAGTAACCACGTTCGCTGAATGCTCAGCGTGCGCATTCGGCGACGAACAATCACAAACGACGAGGGACGAAAACATTAGATATTCACAACTAAAACGTGATATCAATGAAGAGAAATTGAACGAATTAAAGCAAAAGATGTTCTTTTTAGACGAATCGGTATACGGCTGCCGCTCGAAGGAAACACCTAGGATAATCGATCGCGCTTCGGCCAATCGCGCTATTGAGTATACAAAACTTAATGACAGCTATGATGGTGGGTATTTGTCGTAAAGTGTACGCACACATACATCTAATTTTGTGTATTATTATTATTATTATTATTATTATTATTATTATTTTATTTTCGCTCTCGTTCGCTGTTATGCTCTGATGTTCGTTTGCCCTTTCAAGATTGCTTTTGATGGGTGCAATTACGACCAAAAACAATATTCCGCACAAAAACAATTAAATTAATTAATTATACGTACATCATCCACGTAATAATAGATAAACAAAACAAATGGCTATTAAAATACCGAAAATAATATACAGATACTTCATGATCGCACTCGCGGTGAACATATATTTAGCGAATGGACGAACTATTACTGAGAAAATAGAGAACGCCGTGGTCGAACCATTATATGAAATCCTAAAACACGTCGTAAAAGACCCGAAGGAGTTCATTAAAGGGTATTATGAAAACATGGAGAAAACTGGCGCTTTATCGATATTGAAAATAGCTCTATTATCGAAGCTCGTCGCTATGTATTTCAGAAGACGAGTCACGAAGAGAATAAGCACCTCGACTGCGACTGTTGCGAAGACAGAAACAAAAAAAGTAAAATGATGACGAAGATGATTAGAAATAATTTTTCAAGGGCGTACGCAATAAACGATAACGATTAAGACACAACGTTTAGAATTTAGTTTAAATGATTACAAATATAAGCATGATTTACTTATTCTTTTTTTTTAGCGTCAAATTGCTCGCTTACTCGCGTATATAAAAAATGCCACGCGTCGCGTAAACTTTTTGATTATGTACAAAAGTTGGTTTACGCTCGTATAATGTATGTCTTCTTCTTTTCTTTGCCACGAAATGACTCTTTCAGAACTTTGTTTCATTTGTTTAGTTCAAGTCAGTGTCGCTATCGTATGGATCTTCGCTATCGCTCACGATCGGCATCTTGATGTGACCTCCCTTCTTTTGAAACGGAATGTGAGCGGCAAAATAGACTGCGGCCATGGCCCATCCAACAGCCCATCTCCAGCCTTGGTTTTTATCATCGCTTGCGTCAAAGACACCGAGAATCTCGTGTCTTGGACCACGGACACCAGTGGTTGGGTCAATGAGATCGTTATGACTCGCGAAAAATCCAAATAAGGAAAGAAAGGACATGAAGAAGCAAACTATAACGCACTTCTTAAACTGTCGATCGATTGCAAAGCACGCGATGCAGGTAAGAAAGATACCAACCATTGTTCCACCAGCAGCTGACATCATTTGAGTTCCCATATGGTAAGAGTGATTACCTTGAGATTCCAAAGAGGCTTTGTTTGCAATGAACGGCATGATACCTAACAATAAGCACGGGTAATGTCTCGGCGGAGTGTTCTCAAACGCTTGGCGACCGAGCAACAAACCGACAAAGATCAAGATGGCACCATTTGCACACAATGGGATCACTTGATAAATAGAAGCAAATAAACCGGTAGACAATAAGATGATATAAACGAATCCATTCAAAAGTGAATAACCAATTTTAGCACCGAGAGCTTTATGGATTGGGTGACCGATGTACATAGTCGTACCATAGATTCCGCCAGCAAGGGCGCCAACCATCGTACCAACGCCGTCCGCAATCAAGCATTCAGCCATTGGATATGAATCACCCGCTAATTCAGCAGACTCAACATCAGCCATAGTTCCAAGAAATCCAATCGCGCCGTAAAGTAAACTTTGCGCAACGAGTGACTTAACCGTAGGATGCGAGAAACCTTTCAAGCCTCTTCCAAAGCCGCCGAAAATGTCACCCTTGAAAGCGTATTGATCAAACGCAGCTTTTGCTGCGTGTTTGTCAGTACCAACGCATGTTTTGCGTCCCAATCCAGTAGCGGGATCTTTACCGTTATATTGTGCTGCGACGGAAGTAGTAACACCGTCGAAACCATATTCGATTAAATCAGTAGAATGCTCGCAGGCGCCCATCCAACCGAATGCAGTAGATGTGAGAATGGCTAAGAGAGCGATCGGGAACGTGATGCTTTTGTAAATTGGATAGCGAACGTTACCGAAAAATCCAGTAAGAACAATCATAAATGGCAAAAAGCACATCATCGGTTCTTGCATAATATCGATAACATAAGCGTACGCGAGCCACATGAAACCGACACCGAACAAAGGAATGAAAACGGCAGCTTTCGGGAATAACCAACGGACTAAATCGCCCAAGAAAAATCCAGCGCATTCGAACATGCCGACGATGAAATTAGCCGTGACTGAGACTTCCCAGCCATAAATGGCGGCTTTCTTCGCAGCGGCTTGAATAACGTCAGCTGAGCAACCGCCTTCATCGCCCATACAGTAATACGGGGCAAAATCATCGTGACCTTTTGCCAAAGCCGGGAGAGTAATCGCATACAACATGATATAAATCACAGTCGTGTTCATGCCGTACGGTTGAGCCGTGACGTCTGTACGATTTTCTTTCGTCGCCAAACGAGTCGCGAGCCAAGCGTAGTAGATGTTCCCGAACAAGAGACACAAACCGCAAGCTGGGATGTTCCATTCTGTTGTTTATTTTATATTATTTTCATGATAACATATACAAAGTTACGACATGTTTTTTGTTAAAATGTTGATCGTTAGTTTATTAAGTTCGTTCTTTGTTTTGGGGGGAAACAACAGGCAAGTTCAGAGTTTAAGGTGTTACAGTTAAAAAAAGAAAAAATCACAAGTGTCCTTTCGCGGATTAGCGGAAAAGAAGAAGTAAATATCTATCCAAGGGCCAAGTCGCGCGCGCGCGATACGTGCTCATGAAAAGAACGAACGAACGAACGAATGAAACGTACCAAAATAGATCTTTTCCCATTGCTGCGCGACGGCGAGAGCGTAACCTGGGGGACCCCAATTACGCCACGGAGCCGCGATTAAACCGTAGCCGATATGGCCAATAGCAGAACCAGTTACGCCTAACATCGTGGCCAAGTTATCGAAGAAGAGCTCGCCAAAGGCTTCGATTTCACCGGGGCCGGTGAAGAACTCAACTTTCGTGTTCCATTTATAGGACGTCCCTGTGAGTGTAGAAATGATTTCTTAGGTCAGCTCGCGCGTACTCGCTCGCCGTAACAGTGTTACTACGTAATTGTCGAATTCGAACTCGCACTGGAAATCGATATAAAAAAACGTACCGTTTTGCCATCCGAAGATCTTCAAGCGCGACTTGTAATCTTCCCAGGACACCGGTGAAGTCGATACACCGGCCGAGATGACGGACTTCTTCTTCTCGAGAACTTTATATTCACTCATTTTATTTCTTTGGATGTTCAGACAGAGCGAGTGACAAACGAAAGATGTGCGGTTGAATATGTGACGCGATTTTGAAGAAGAGACGA
>Ga0114998_10000079_pt1 | contig 54501 bp, 52 predicted proteins | sample ArcticOcean_MG_C_5_FD_87044 | JGI IMG/M metagenome (GOLD analysis project Ga0114998, IMG submission 87044) | Marine microbial communities from western Arctic Ocean - ArcticOcean_MG_CB4_138 | ecosystem: Environmental > Aquatic > Marine > Oceanic | place: Arctic Ocean: Canada Basin | collected... | reverse complement strand
GGACCTGTCACCCCGTGAATAATTGTCTCGGGACGATGGGTTTTCGGACCTGTCACCCCGTGAATAATTGTCTCGGGACGATGGGTTTTCGGACCTGTCACCCCGTGAATAATTGTCTCGAGACGATGGGTTTTCGGACCTGTCACCGCGTGAATAATTGTCTCGAGAATCTTGAAAAGTTCTATTATGGGTATCCGAACCACCCGAAGACCCCCGCCAGTGATCTTGGTCGGATTCTCTTTTATGGAAACCTTCTACTTGGCGACCGTAAGTAGGTCGATGAGGTAAATCTAATTCAGAAGGTGCCACAACTGTAGATGTATTCGAAAACAACATCTTCATGAGATTGTTAGACTCATCTGATTTTTTAGAATTATTGCTATTTTTTCGTCTTTTACCCATTTTGTATTATTATTATAAACAGAGTTTTATAATATCAAATTTTTGTTAATTAAAATATATAATTAATTTCTTTGTTTATTAATAATGGAGATTATATCAGTAATTTTTATCATATTATGTATTATACTGTTAATTTGTTTATTTAGAAAATCGGTTCAGGGACCCGAGGAGTTTTTTAATGCCGGTGATTATAAAGATTTTACTAATAATAATAAAAATCTTGATAATATACTGCAAACTTTTAGTAAATTAGCATTTAAATCAGGTGCCGCTTTAAAAAATATATCAAGTTCATATATATTAACTAAAAATAATTTAGATGTCAAATTAAAAAAAGAAATAGAAATCGTTATTGGTAAGGTTTTACTTAAAATAAATACTATGTACGAGACTAAATATGAAGTTACTGATTTAGAAAGAATTAAAGTGGAAACAAATATTTTAAAAGAACGCCAAGTATCAGTAATATTTTTTATATACGAACTTAACAAATATTCTTCGCGAAAGGTATTTATACAATATAGAACATCTATCAATAATACCGTTAATCTAAACTACATCCGCACAGTTCAAAGTGGTAATGACGATTTTAACCATCCGTACATTTCAGGGGAATATCATGAAGTAATGGGTGAAGATATTATAGACGATACATTAGATGTTTTACAATCGCAACCAAAATGTGCGGAAGAGATAAAATTATATACACCCAGTGAACATCGAGCAATTAATCTTAAATTGGATAATAATTGCGTGATAAACGATTTACCAAAACACATATCCAGACCATACGTTAACCCTACTATATTTACTATGTTATGAAATTAAATTGTATTATCTTAAAATTGATTTAATATAAATATATAAGGCATTTAATAAAATGAATTTTAATGAAATAATGAATTCTGTCGATACATTTAACAATATTAATATCGTTAATAATATGGATAGGGAGGTATATATTGATAAAAATAAGGGAAATCAATATGCATTGGACCAATTTAATTGGACTATGAAATGTCGAAATTACAGACAAAAGATTAGGCATATTTCTAAAGGTTTTAAAGTAAAAAATTATGATTCTGTCGATACTTTAGATAAATTACAAGAAATGCTTTATAAAAATAATATATCTCAACCTTGGTCGCGACTAGAAAAACATCATAAATTAGAAAAAATTAGCGAATATATCGATGTTTTAACTATTAATAGGGACAACGTAAAGGAAGTTAAAACCTATATTTATACTAAATTTAATAATGGGAAACTTAAAAGTAGTAAGACCGTTATATATGACAGAGAGGCGTGTAAAATAAAAAAAATTCCTGTATTAGAAGAATATATTAAAACTTTAAAATAGTTGTATAAATTATTTATAGATAAAATTATAAATATTTTATATTTTAAATGGGTAGTAATGAAAGTTCACTTGTAGAAAGTTCAATCGAAAACGATATATATAATAATGGTAAAAAACAGTATTATTTGGACAGATATAATTTGGTTCCGTCTTACCCAAACAATAGTTATGAAGTTATTGATGAAAATTTTTTTAAGAAAAAGAATAGTGATATCCTCCCCGATTATATGGACTTACGTAAAACTTTTCCAAGTATTATCAATATAAATTCATTACCATTTAACCCATTAGCGTGTGTGTCGTATTTATTAGAATATTCACTTCTTAAAAATAACTTAAATGTTTTTCCACCATCATTAATTTTTATACACAAGCATTGTAAATTTTTTAAAGGGAGTAATAATTTAATAAGTTTCGAGACAATATTTACAGCGATTCGCTCAAAAGGGTTTTGTATTGAAACCGAGTTTAGAACTATTCCTGAAAATTTATCTCGAGAACTAATACCGAATGCATTATATGAAAAAGCAATACCTTATAAATTTATAGAGGTATATCAGGTTTTAAATGATCTTAAAATGATTAAAACAGTTTTATCAAATAAATATCCTATATTAGTAGGTTTAAGTATGTATTCTAAATTAACACACATCTGTGACGAATTATTAGTTCCAGATAATACCACTCAAGTAAATTTAGGTGGAATGGGTGGAGTTTTAGTAGGGTATATAGAAGATAGAGAGATGTTTATAATGGCGCAAACATATGGAACTAATTTTGGTCAAAACGGATATATATTAATTCCATATAACTATATTTTAAATAAAAATCTTACATTCGAGATGTATGTTTTAGATATAAATAAAAAACGTGTCGATGGATATCTTACGCAGAACAAACCGGTTATCTCATTAGATGACACCAGTGATACAAGGTCAGAGGGAGGTTTTTTATCTAATTTATTTAGTTAATTGGATATTTAAATATTATATTTTTAAAAATATGATTATTTTTATTTTTAATTAAAGATAATTATCTAAATTGAGTAATGGCCTCCTCGTCAAACATATGGGAATGTTTTAGTGAATTTGATAAATTGCATGATACGGGTTTATCTTCCGAAATTATGGCGTCGCCACCTAAAATAAATATGTATAAGTGCAAAGAATGCGAATCGTATAAATTGCGTTATAATGACGGTCAATATTCGTGTGGAGAATGTGGTATAATGCAAGATAAAATTTTGTCCCAAGAAGCCGAATATAGATTTTATGGCGCCAGCGATTCCCGTAATAGTAATCCTGAACGAGTTGGTATGCCAACAAATGTACTACTTCCAGTATCTTCTATGGGTTCAATGATACAAAAAAGGTCTTTTGACACTAATTCGATTAAAAGAATGGTTCAGTACAATACTTGGAACCAAATGCCATATAAAGAAAGAAGTCTCTATAAAATTTGCTGTAAAATAGCTACCAAAGGGAAGGCCGCCGGGTTACCCAAAATCATTATTGATCGCGCAAAAGAATTGTATAGTATTGTAAAAAATGTTAATATCTCGAGGGGTGATAATCGTGAAGGTTTGATCGCTGCATGTGTTTGGCACGCGTGTAAAGATTTAGACGTTCCAAGAAGTACAAAAGAAGTTGCTCATATTTTCGAAATTAAATTGGCTGACATGACCAAGGGAGTGAAATATTTTCGCGAAAATTGGAGATTAGCCGATAAATCTAATGATGAAATTTGTTTAGAATCTAGTAACCCTATTAATTTTATAGAGCGTTACTGTTCTCCACTGCAAGTCCCCCAAAATATTAAATATATTGTTGAATTTGTTTCAGTGAAAGCAATATTAAATGGTTTAGTAGACGATAATACGGCGCCGTCAATCGCGGCAGGGACAATATTTTTAACGTGCAACTTATGCGATAAAAATATTACAAAAAAAAAAGTTTCCAGTGCCTGTAAAATATCAGAAGTCACTATATCGAAATGTTATAAAAAATTGTATTCTCATCGATTAGAATTATTTCCAAAACAAATTATAAAAAAATATAATATTAAGTAGTCATCATATGTTTGACTGAAATCCTGTGCGGGCGACATGATCAAACCAGTTATTTAAATATTCTTCCAATTTATCTATTAAACCAACCTCTGCTTTTACCAGAGGTTCTTCCGCTGCCCGTGGATTTAATGTATCTTTAACTACCTTTAATTCGTCTATCATCTTTGTAATTTGACTTGATATTGCTTTGAACGAAAAATTGTCATGAACTGGGCGCGGAGTTAGTAAAATATGATAGTTTTCTATATTGTTTATGGGTTCTTCTGCACCACTTTCGACACCATTTTGGATTTCATTTTGAATTTCATTTTCGTTGTGTTTTTCAAACATGGTTTTGAATTGTTCAACATTGTATATTTCTTCCTCGTGAGTCTGACTTCCCTGAGTTTTTTTGTATAATTTCATTCTCCCACCACACATTTTAATTAACTCACCAATCATATTGATAAAAAATTCTTTTTCACCCAGCGAGGCGTCATTATTGATGTTGGTGCCCACTTTAAGTAACGTATCATATTTGGTTTCGGCTTCTGTAACTCTGTTTGGTTCCTTAATCTTATTATATCCTTTATCGTTTTCCATTATACGGATAAATTTCTGAGTTTTCCAGTAATTTTTTAAAACTTCCCCGGCATCAGAAACCCCACCGTTAACAACAACTGGTAACGTGGTTACGGTTATTGGGTCTCCGCCCCTCTGTGAGGAACCTTTGTTCTTAATTAAATAATTGAAATATCCATCCAATATACTATTACCCTTTTTTCCGTAAATTGACACGGGTTTTCCATTTTTTGGATTAATAATTTTATTATAAGACATCATATAATATAATATTATATTTTTATTTATTACACCACTTCTTATAAAATATCCCTCTTTGTATTTTTCTATAAACAAAATAAATGTCAATTGGCATATGTAAACGACTTTTCCAAAAGATAACAAATTCATTATTTTTATGCACAATAGGATTGAATATATTATCCTCAAGTTTTAATGAATTTGTTATTAATATTGCTGTTTTTGATTTAAAACTTCTATTTGGTCGCGAATATTCTAAAATTTTATTCAACAAATCTAAATTATATTTTGTTAAAATAAAAATATCATTTATATTAATTCTCATTATTATTGTAAGATCTTTTCTACTTTAAGTCTTTTAATACCAAATATGTGAACCGGTATATTTAATTGGTCCCTAATTTCTTTTGAAATCATTCTTACGTAAAACCCTTTAGAGACTTTAATTTGGTAAGGTATTAATATAATTTTATCCAATTTAATAGATTTCCAAGAATGTATAATATTAACTATATTAAATGCCTCTTTATTAGTAATAAGGTTTAATCTACGCATAACCATCTTCATATAGTTATTAAAATCTAGAGTAACTGGTGGATAATTATCCATAAGAGAAAATACTTCTACATCTTTACTTGGTAAATCAGCGTCAACTAATACACCCTTTTTATGCCAATACCAAAGTGGTTTCTTTTTACCGGGTTCTTTTCTGATTTTTTTTGCAGAAATCGGATGATAACGCTGTGTTTTTTGATTTTTAATAAATGTTGTCATAAAGTCTTTAATGACGGAAATATTATCGTGCATGTCACCCTCTGCAACAGAAGTTTTCAATCCCATTATATCATCACTATCAGTGGAAACACCTAGTGCTATACAAAACTCATAGGTTTTATTTGATTCCAAATATTCTGGCATTTTTACGGTATCATCACCAAATAAAACCACTGTTTTGCCTTCGGCTTGGGGGTCCAACTTACCACATATAGCTACTTTTACGTGCGGTGCCAAAAAATGGTCTCGTCTCAACCTGTCAGCAAATTCCTTTGTAGTTTCCCCACATGCTTTATAGTACATCATTGTATAATTAATAAAATAAATGATTATACCATTATAATCAAATTTAAGTTATTTGATATTAGGATCTAGTGTTTCCAATCTTTAATCAATTTTTCGACCTCGTCGTATTTTAGAATATTATATAGCTCAAACCGTTCGTGGACACCTCCGTGAATTTTAAACATTGTAACCCAATATTCATAGTGTTCCGCAGGTCGACCTTTATACCGATGCATTATATTGGATATATTTCCGACCATACCCCGCTTAATATTCCCCGACCAACTATCTATCTGATTCATTACAATTACTCTATCGCCTAAACAAAAATCTTCAGGTTTGTTACTATGACCGACCATCGATAATGTCTGATATAAAGTGTAATTATCATGAATATTTTCTATAAGATTGTCCATTTTATATAAAAAGAGATGTTTATATAAAAAATCAAATTTATCATACACCTGTTGAACCAAAACCACCTTCATCACGTGACGTTTCGTCTAATCCATCTACAAATTTAATAGATATTGGAGACAAATCCGGGGCACAAATCTGCACAAGGCGGGAGCAACTCTCTACTGAATAAGTATACTTCTTCACGACATCAACCCCTGCTGTAAAATCTACTAAATATTTGGCTATATTCGGATTATTCTGAAGCGGTGCCTTCAACTCACCTCTATAATCCTTATCAATAATTCCAACTGAATTTACTAATCGTAGCGGCGTTTTATAAATACTTGATCGGGGATACATATAATATCCAACAGTCACATTCGAGTTGGTTGTATCAACCATTCGGCATTTTACTCCAAGACCAACTAACGTCGTTTCACCTGGTAGAATGGTTTCATCACTTTCACAGAACATATCTATTCCTGAATCAGGACCAGGTGATATATCATTATACCAACCACGCGCGTACCCATCGACAGTCTTTCCATCCTTAAGAGCGCGTTCAATAATCGCCTGCTTTATACTCGATGAATTGGTATGGATCTCCAAGCAATATTTGGAAGTAGACATTTTTAAAATTTATATTTGAGTGTAAAATAATATCAAATTTTAGTAAATATAAGGGTTATAAATAATCTGCAATAGGTAGATAAAATCCTAATTTACAATAACAAATATACAAATAACAATTATATTTATCTTCTATCCTTGATATATATTTTGTATAATTAGTAATATATTCTAAAATAATGTTAGCTATTCCAAAGTTAGGAGACCAATTTGTTCCGCATGCGATACTATTACTGCATAAACATTCTGATATGTCAAAGTATTTATTATATTTATACAGTTTACAATAAATATCAGGATCATTATTGAATATTACCCGCGGGCATTTAAAGGGATATCCATCTAACTCAAATGTAATAGTTAGTTTTTTGTTTTTTAAAATTATTTCTATACCTAAAAAATTGTTTTTGGTGGAAAATATTTTTTTACTGGTAAACTTTATATCTAATACTCCATATTTTCGTATGTCCAAAATAATACTTTTATATCTGTTAAAATATGAATTTGGGTTTTTAACGATATCTACGTCGTTTATAATATTAGTATAATTATCTAAATAAAATACTTCTTTGCACAACCTGTTTATTATAGTTACCATTAATGTAATAAATAATTACCCAAAACCTTTAGACGATTATACTATAAATTTGATTTTTAAAAACTGTAATTTTTAATAATAAAATGTCCGATACACGTATTTCACTTATTTTAGGATGTATGTATAGCGGGAAGAGTACTGAATTGGTACGACAAGTGAGTCGATATAAAGCAATCGGGATTCAAACTATTATTATTAATAGTGAACGCGATACTCGAACTGGTTTAAGTGTCAGCACTCATTCGGGTAAAACAGTTGGTGCCATAAAACTTACACAATTAATGCACTTCGCGAAAATGGACATCTTCTTCGACTACTCGGTTATTGCTATTGATGAAGGACATTTCTTTAATGACCTTCTAGAATTTATTAAGTATGCCGAACCGTATAATAAAATTATTATTATTTCGGGTCTTGATGGTGATTATAAAAGAGAACCTATCGGGGACATACTTAAAGTAATTCCTTTCTGCGACGATGTAGTTAAATTGAAAGCACTAGATATGGTTGATAAAGATGGAAGCGAGGCTATTTTCAGTAAAAGAATTGTGGAAAGTGATGAACAATTTTTAGTAGGAGCCCAAGAAAGTTATATAGCTGTTTCGCGGAAGAATTATATTAATTAAAAATTATATCTAAATAATGATTAAATTGGTAAATAAATATTAAGGTTTTTTTTATCATATAAATATATGGCCAGACCATTTAATATTATTAATATTTTTAAATCCCTCCCTAAACCACCGTGTTCGGTAGATATATCTTTAAATTTAAGGGATTCTAAAGTAGAAAAACTTTACGACTATATTAAAAGTATTTATATTACGGGACTATCTATTATTATAGATAAAAATACTACTGGCAGTAGTGTTTTACTTTCTAATATAACAGATAAACATATAGATTTAATGCATAAATATATGTTAAGTATTGGTATAGAAACTTATTTTCATTTTTATACCGCTGAACAATTAGATTTATTATTTAGAGATTTTTTATATTCCGTTAGTAAAATTGAAAATATAGACATTAAAGTTATTTTAGATTGGAAAACACAACATATCGCCAAAATTGGTTTACAATTGCAAAAATTAAACGAGTGCGAATTGCGCGTTTTTTTAAAAAGTATTCAAAAGTATAATCAGGTCAATATATTTTTTAATTTTTTAAAACCGTCTAGATTAAAAGACTTTGGTTTTAAAGTAAAAGATAAAACGGATATTTATTTAGTTTACTTTGATTTTGCCGACAGAGCTAAATATGAAAGAAAAAATGATAAATTTAAATATCATTTTTAATGACGTAGTTTTTCTATATAATAATTTTATTTAAAGACATACCATTAATTATAGTTATGATTATTTTATCAGTAGATGTAGGAATAAAAAATTTAGCAGTATGTATAGTTAAGTGTGATTGTTCTGGCAGTGAAATTATTGAATGGGTGGTTATAAATTCAATTGAAAATCTTTTGGACAATCAACTCAAGTGCTGTGTAACAAAAAAAGGTAAATTATGCAACAAAGTAGCCGAAAATAAAGTTACTTTAAAGGATAAAACATTATTGGGTTTCTGCAAACTGAAAACTTGCCAATCAGAATTAACGTCCAATTATTCTAAAAAACAAATAAAGAAGTATAAGAAAATACATGCTAACCGAGTTGATTTATCACTTTTAGGTAAAAATATATATAGAGCCTTAAGTAAATTAAAAAATGTAAATAATTTAGATTATGTTGTAATCGAAAATCAACCCGTATTAAAAAATCCCCGTATGAAGTCGGTCCAAATGATAATTTTTAGTTATTTTTTATTTATGACTGAGCAAAATAATCATAATCATAAGATTATTTTATTTAACCCACGAGCTAAACTAAATATATATGATGGTCCTGAAATTAAATCTAACAAAAAAAATAAATATGCTGAAAGAAAATTTTTATCCGTAGAATACACAAAATATTTTTTAGCAAAACATAAAAAAAATAATATGTGGATAGATTTTTTTAATACTAACAAGAAAAAGGATGATTTAGCAGATTCTTATTTGCAGGCACTTACATATTATTCGAAATTAAAACCCAATACGTAAAATTTGATTTTTATTCAATGCGTTCTAATATTGTATAAGTTATCTTTAGAATAAATAAATGGATAAACACTTGAAGAGTCGCCTAACTGACGCCAAACAAGAATATACCCAAGTTTTAATTGATTTTTTAATGGATCCTATATATGCAGGTTTACGAACAATTTATAATACCGCCCGCGACACTTCTAAATCAAAGAATTTGAACACCTTAAAAACATTTCAAATGTTATTATCTAAAACGCCTAAATGGAGTGATGACAAACTTAATAAAGAAATCATCCGTATTAAAGAAACAGTTAATTGTGACTACTTAGAAGATTTAATAACCGCTGTATTTGTAACGCATGTTAAAATTCTAATTTCAATTAAATCAAAAAATAAAACAGATACTTTAGATTTAAATGTTCCTAAAATAACTTATTTCATTCACAAAATATATATCCAATGTGCCCGAAATTTTTGGCGACAACCGTGGTTATTTCATACCGGTTATAATTCACTTGATTTGCAGCGTAATCTTATTAAATCCGAAAAATTAATCAAGGAGTCAATATTAGAGACGATACGGAAACTATTACCACTAAAGGAAGTTCTGCAACAATATTTAGGCAACAATTTTATAGATAATGATTTTAGTGATTATGCACACGAAGACATTACGAGTACTATAAGTGAAAACACTAAAACAAATATAAAAAAATTATTAAAACACGAATTTGATAATAATTTACAACCTTTAGATGAAAATGATGATTTTTCAAAAATATCGGTATCTGATTACACCCCCGCTAATAATTTATATGATAATTTAAAACCTGAAAATTTTGACAGTCGAACCGTCGAAGAACCATATATAGAAAATAATATTAAATCCACAAATCTCATGGACACAGTAACGGAATATGAAAGTGTCGGGAATAATGAAATACACGATGAAGAAATAGTAAACGATGCAGAAAGTACTATATCGGATACAGAAACTGTTATTGAAAATATGTCGGTTTTAAAAGATACTGCATCTGTTGAGACTAATTTGAATAATTTCAGTTTCTTCGAGGATGCTGCTAATTTTTAAACGCGTTTATTTATTAAATTTAAAATAAATAAAAACATTAAATGAATTTTATCGTAGTATTGATTATAACAATTGTTTTAACTGTAGGTGTCTATTTGATTCATAATAAGATCTTGAAAAAAGAGACCAATAAAGTTACTTTATTAAAATTAGTAGGTTTGGGACTTTTATTAAGCGTCATGAATTATTTAATTATGACAAATTCTAATACAGGGTTTACTAAATTACTTGGTGATTTTGATACAGGTAATCCGACGTTTTAAATATCCCATGAGTTGAATATTGGTTATTTATAATTCAGAATTAAAAATAAATTTAATTCTATATTATTTGCACATTTATAATAATTCTAGACTTTTTTAATATTTATTAAAGTACCCTTTTTCTTCCTTTTTCTATTAATATCAAATTCATCTTCATCACTATCATCGTGATTGGGATTATAGTTATCTTGGTGATATTTCCATAATGATGGGTGTCCTATTTTAAAATAACTATGGTCCGACGCTTTATACCAAAATACTTGGTCTTCTAATTTATTACTTTTAGCATTATTATTAATGACTAAACATTCATAGTTTTCAGTGCATTGGTCCATTACTTGATTGAATACTTCTAAATTTTGAAACATGCCTGCATATTGTTCATATAAACGTTTTCGATTTGCTTGGATATTTTCTCGCAGTATAAAAATATAATCTATATTAGTTCGTAGACTAGGTGGAATACCTAATGAATACTGCATTGTAATAATAAACATGCTTTTATAATGTCTTCCATTCATAAATAACGATCTAATATCCGTATTCTTTGTCCATGAGGGGTCATATAAACAATCGTCAAGTATAAAGAATGCTCGGGGGTCAACACGACTATTTCCTTGCGCAGCCCTAATTACCTTTTTCTGTCTTTTCATGAAATTATGAACAATTTTGTCATCAAACTTATTGTGTATAAAAATACCCGGTAGTATTTTAGAATAAAATGAATTAGCACCCTCTGTTCCACTTATAACACATCCGACGGGCGTATCCTGTTTATAGTACAACAGATCTCTTACTAAAAACGATTTACCCGTTTCCCGCTTTCCGACAAAAACTATAACTTTTCCATCGGGAATTGACCTCATATCAAACTTTTTTAATTCTAAATTCATTGACTAATCTATTAAGATATAAAACTAAGTATAATTTTACGCGTCAATTATTTAAATATTTTATTAATTTATTTTATATGGATAATGAGCGGAATTTAGATTCATGCAAAGCGAATAGCGGTTTTATAGCATACCCTACCGTATTATTATTTTTATTAGGGTATTCATTTATCGGTTCTGCCGCAATACTTAGATTAACATATAATTACAGTAGTTTCTATACTTTACCACTGTCAATATTAGGCACATATTCATTATTTCCAGTAATTCACGATGGAAGTCATCAAACTATATCTGACAATAAATTGTATAATGAAATAATTTCATATGTGGCGGGTGTACCCTTTTTCTTTGCCCCTTTTCCTACATGGAGATTTGTACATCTACGACATCATCATTTTACTAATATCCCAGACAAAGACCCTGATTATTATGCAGGAGGTGGGGTCAAAAATAAACTATATTTACCTTTTAGATGGAGCACTCACGTTATACATTATTATAGATATGTTATTAAAGAATTATATAAACGTTTGCATAAAAACATTACCAAAAAATTATCAAATAATACGGTTTATGAACTTGCTAATTTTAAAAATATAGCAACCGACCAGCACATTCAAAGTAGTGCAAAAATTCTATTCATCACTATTTTGGCAATTTTTATAAATATCGCAATTTCTTTGTACGCTTTTAGTAATAATTTTTTCGATGATTTAGCTATTCTTTGGATTATACCTTCCGCCCTAACAATAATAATACTCTCTGTTTTATTTGATTATTTGCCTCACCGAGACTATACTGTCGATATCCGTGAATCTAAATATAAAAGTACCAATATGACTCATGGTTTATTTGGAACAACTGGAAAAGTTAATAAATGCATCGCCGCTCTTACCTGCAATCAATTAACATACCATAATATCCATCACTTATATCCTAGGGTACCCTTTTATAAGTATCCTGAAATTTGGGAAGAAAAAAAAGATGAACTAATTAAATTAGGCACAAATATTCAAAGTATATTTTAATACTTAAACTATATAATTTAGTTTAGATTTACAATTAATTATATAACTTTTTAATAATGAACTTTAACAAATATTTGGGTTTATCAAATATTAATAATTTTAATATTATTGCCCAAGACATACAAAAACATTATAAAGTAAATGGTACACCATCTCCTTATTCGTGTAATTTAGAATTATTGTCCTATAATACCGACGGCAAATATTTTAATAATAGTCATAAGTTATTACGACTAATAAAAAAAAAGTATCGTTTAGGATATAGTGGATTTATATTTAAGGCATTAATTAAAACTAATAAAAATAAAAAGTATTACAAAAATATTTTTATTAAAGAAATACCCATTTACCCCAGTAATATAAATTATTATGGCACGGGCAAAAATACGTTGTCTAATAATGATTATAAAATTTATTATTATAAATATAGTACTAATTCTGCTGCAAATATAGAAATTTTTTTAACATACGTGTGTTCGAGAATTTTTGAATTAAAATTATCACCTACTTTTTGCTTAATATATGGATATTATAATACCAACCTTAAACATTTTAGTTATATAGTTAATAATGATATAGTTAATTTAAACAGTCAAAATAAGATATATCGCCATCCAAACGACACTATACTTAAAAAGAAAAACTGTCCAGTATATCTACTCGCATTAGAAAAAATGGATTTTGATATGGGAACAGTAAAAGAGTTGTGTGACGTGGATTTAAACTTCTTTAAATCTATCATTTTTCAAATATACGCCGCAATATTCACAATATTCACTTTATTCGGAATAAAACATAATGACCTTCATATAGGTAATATTATGTTTAAAATAACAAATAAAAAGTTTATTTATTATACATTACGGGGGGTATATTTTAAAGTACCAACACACGGATTTATAGTTAAAATTATAGATTGGGGGCGCGGCGTGTATAAGCATAATTCAATCGAGGGTAAAAATAGTATCTTCAATAAAAATACCGAATGTGAAAATCAATTAATTTTTACTCGAATTAATAAAGATCCTTATGAAAATTATAAATGGACTGATATAGTTATAATAACCCAAAATATCTTGCATAATTTTCCAGAAATTAAAAACTATAAAAAATTCTATGAGTTCTTAAAACAACAACTCAAAACCACAAAGGGTCTTTTTATATCCACAAAAAAATTTAATTGGGAAACATACGAAAATATATCAAGAAATAAATTTAATATTGATCCCAACACTATTATTAATAATTTTCAATTTAAAAGTTTTATAACTAAAGAAAAAAACATTAACGAAACAGTATTTACAATTTTATTATAAATATTTATTAAATAAAATAATTATTTAATAAGTAATCAATTTTTAGGAACTGGCATTTACTTGACTTTCACTTGCTTCTTCTGTCTTTCTTTTTAACCAAGGATCCATATCATTTAATGCAGAGGAATCATCCGAAGTGGTTTTTTCAACTGTATCCTCGACCACAGACTGTGATTTAGTCTTTTTTTTCGCCTCTTGGTCTTTAACATACTCAATGTTTTCACGGAAATGTAAATCTTTATTGTCCTGGTTCTCCTGGTATTTTTTAACTAATTCATTGAGCTCCCCCTCTGCGTACTCTTGTCCCGCGATTTTGTCAGGACGAGGATCCCACGGCAACCAATATCCTACTTGCCCAACATAAACATTAAAATTAGGGTCTAAACTTTGTAATTTTTTTGCTCGAAATTGCGCCTCTTTTAACGAAGAATATACTCCACGAACTTTCACCCCTCTAACACTTGTAGCAAAATCATTCTCTTGGTTGTACTCCTCCTCCAATTTATCTTCGTTTATATAAAGAAAATCTTTATATTTTTCCACAATTGTATCTCTGTCCAAATCATAATTTTTAGCGACTGTCTTTAGAAATTTATGTAAATATTGTACATTCTTTTCTCTAATGACAGTTTCGGGGGAAATAAATGAGAGGCAGGTATACGTTTGACCACCGATTGGAGCATCAACTTCTAAAAAATCAGCATTCTCCATATTATATAATAATAATTATTGACACGAAAACTTTAAGTATTTTTAATAATAAATTATATTTAACCATTTTTTTTTTCTTTATATATTATATAAATTATGGAAGCTGTTAATAGAGAACTTAGTAAACTTACAAACGCGATCGATCTCGGTGAAGTTTTAAAAAGAGCCGTCAAATATTTAGTCGAAGGTTTGGCAGTCGGTATTGCCGCATACTTCATCCCGTCAAAAAAAATGAACATTGAAGAGGTATTAATGATTGCCGTTACTGCCGCCGCAGTATTCGCATTGTTAGATATGTACTCTCCTAGTATAGGAGCATCGATGAGACAAGGTGCCGGTTTCGGTTTAGGTGCCAACCTTGTTGGATTTCCCAAATTAGGTTAATTTGTTTAAATTAAATAAAGTTTATTATTAAAATTTAATAATAATTTATTAGACCGTCGGGATAAATTCCCAATTAAGATCACTGCAAATTTTTTTCCAAACTTCATCGTGTTCATGTAGTTTTTCTCTTGATTTTAAAAGTCTACAATACGGAAGATACTCATCCTCTTCGAGTAATTGGAAAAATTTAAAAAATATATAAGGATAAGAAAAAAAATTAGCTCTCTTATTTGGACAGTATTTTAACCAAGGACCTTGGACTTGTTTAAACATATTTCGTAATTTATCTTCTAAAACATTATTTAATATAGGAGCTGGTTTCCCGGATAATCGATTTGTTATATAGTGACTGTGTTCATAATATTTTGTTAATTCTAATTTTTTTAAAATTTCGCGAACTTTATCCGCAGTAATGTTTTTGATATTTATATATCGTTCCTTTTTTAATTCATTTAGAATTTTATTATATATCTCCTCGTGTATATCAGTTGATTCCTTGGCCTGGAATTGGGATAAAAACTCATTTGCATGATTAATTTTTTTATAAGCAAAGTACGTAACTTCACGCGGAGGTTCTTTATATGACGGCGCGTTTGTGTCAACTAATATTGTTTCAGTGCACCCACATTTAGGGCAAATTAAAAGTCCCTTTTTAGATTTAACAATACGTCTTTCATTGCACGTTTCACATAAATTAAAGCCCTTTTCATTATAATTATTTATCTCTGGTATAAAATCATTGTTTGTTAATTTAATAAATTTATTCATTATTTTTTTTTTTCTAGACGGGGATGTTATAGAAATTTTCTTATTAGAAGAAAAAAAATCTATAATAGTTTTATTTTCGCTGCCAGAAAACGGAATTGAATTATACTCATAAAGAAGTGCACTGGATTCTAATAAATAATTATAGTATTCTTCGTTATTTTCAATGCTGTCAATCCTCTCTTTTAATTTAGTTATCTCCAATCTTATATTGAGTTTATTTTCAAGTTGATTCCCGGTTAATGTGTTGTTTTTTTTCGCTTGTAAACTTTTTAGTTTTTTTGTCAATAGTTGAAACTCTTTTTTAAGACTAGGTAACATGGTAATGTTTTTATTAAAATTAGTTAATTTATTCTTGTGTTTTTGATTAAGTGTCGTTTTTATTGGAAGCATTGTAACCTTTTTTTTCCTAATTTTTTTAAAAGTTTCCATTGGATAATATAATTATTTAAGAAAAAGCCTTTATTTCGTTTTAAATTACTTATTAGATTATAATATATATATAATGGATAATATTACTATAGATAATATAGAACCTTACTCATCTGAATTATTTAAAATGATGTTTATTTATAATACTTTACTTAACGGGTGGTCGGTAAAAATGATCGCCGATAATAAATTTGAATTTAATAATAATAATAGAAAAGTTAAAAAAGATTTTTATGGAGACGGGTTTATAAAGGAATTTATTGAAAAAAATATGAATAAAAATTCATCTGAAAGAATTGCGTAAAACAAAAATAATTATCTTCTATTATTATATATACTTAATTATGGCGGGTGGTTTAATGCAATTAGTAGCTTACGGAGCACAAGACGTTTATTTAACGGGTAATCCACAAATAACATTTTTTAAAGTGGTTTATAGACGCCACACAAATTTCGCAATTGAAAGTATCGAACAGACTTTTAACGGCACACCTGATTTTGGAAAAAAAGTTCACTGCACGATATCGAGAAACGGTGATTTAGTAAGCAACATGACACTTAATATTACAATAGATATGACCGATACTGGGACGTTGATAGGAAGTGATTTTCGAGCATGGTCGGCATTTTTAGGACATAGAATATTAAATTTTGTCGATATTGAAATCGGAGGGACTAGAATTGATAGACAATATGGTGAATGGATGCATTTGTGGAACCACTTAACTATGTCGTCAGCCAAAGAGGCCGGTTACAACAGAATGATAGGGCATAAATTAGGATATGTTGCGACGCGCACTGGCGCCGGCGTCATCCATGCGCGTGATAAATCAAATAACGCAGACTTTGGCCCCACTGGCGACACTGACAGAGTAACGTTAAATATTCCGTTACAATTTTGGTTTTGCCGTAATCCAGGACTTGCACTGCCGCTCATCGCACTTCAATACCACGAGGTACGTGTAACTGTTGATTTTAGAACCTTGAAAGAGTGCTTCACAACCTACACGACTAATTTATTCGCCACCGGGTTGCCTTGCGGAAACGCTATCGCCACCTTCACCGACGCCAAATTATTTGTGGATTACATCTATCTCGACACCGATGAGAGACGCAGATTTGCTCAATTAACACACGAGTATCTTATTGAACAAGTTCAGTACACGGGTGCAGAAACAATTACTTTAAATACCATTGTTAGTACGCATAAAATAAAATTAAATTTCAATCACCCTATTAAAGAACTTGTCTGGGTAGCTCAAACTGCAGCCGCTCAAAACGCGGCTGAATATTTCAATTACACCACTGCCTTAACAAAAAACCCTCTTAATCCCGGTGGCGAACATTCGGCAACAATGGACGACTCGAACGAGGGGGACGCACTGAATATATGCCAAGAAGCTAAATTACAACTTAATGGTGGCGATAGGTTCAGTGCACGAAGTGGTGATTATTTTAATATGGTACAACCTTACTATCATCATACCAGAATTCCGTACACGGGAATTAATAGTTACTCATTCGCATTACGTCCCGAGGAACACCAACCCTCTGGCACATGCAACTTTTCAAGACTCGACAGTGCTGTTCTGCAATTCACAGCAGCAGCCGCCGCCTCGGCGGTCAATGCCGAAGTTAAAGTTTTTGCTCTTGGATACAATGTTTTACGAGTTATGTCTGGTATGGGTGGTTTGGCATACTCTAACTAAATTTCAATATCTATAGAAATATTATTTTTTAATATTTGTTTAGCCTTCTCGTACAATTTATAAACGCACATACTACCGTATGAACCTTTTAATTTTATAATTCTCTCTTTGATAAACTTATTAAGTCGGAGATAGGTAAGACATTTTTCAAAACGTTTTGTAGTAATTTGTTGAGTTTTATATTTATTTGTATGTCGACACCGTTTTTTAAAGCTAGCAGCGATATTTGTCTTATAGGCGCTATCTTGAAGAGTATGTATTATACTGACGATTTCAAAACAAATATTGCTTACATTTACAGTTTTAAGAACACGTAGTGGTTTTATACAATTGTCGCAAGAAGTTTTACACGATTCTAAATTTTTTTCTCCTAAATAAGTGGATATTTGTTGATGACGACAGGTATTTGTATCAATACAAAATTCCTCAAATATATCCAATAATTTAATAGTCCTTTTCAAATTTGTTTTATGCTTTTTCACTTCCTGTTTTGTTGTTTTATATTCCAATGTTTGAGTAAAAGAATATTTAATTAATTTTTTACCGGCTAACCGGTCTGCGTCCGAATAATATAATATACATTTGCTAGGTAAGTTATCTCTCCCCGCTCGCCCAATTTCCTGGTAATAACTCTCAATTGAAAAGGGAGTATCATTATGGATAACGAATCTTACATCGGATTTATCGATACCCATCCCAAAGGCAATTGTCGCGATAATTATACCGACCTCGTTACTCTTCCAAGAAGTTTCAGTTTCAGTTCTGATTTTTTTAGACAATCCAGCATGATATGCCAAGGTATTAAGTCCATTTTCATTTAAGTATAGTGATAGTTTTTCACATTTTTTTCTGGTTTGACAATAAATAATCCCCGACTTATCGCGAAAGTCTTCTTTTATAATTAAATTTAGAACATTTCTATTGTGGACTCTAATGGGTGTACTTTTATGGATTATCGAGATATCCAAATTCTTTCTGAAATAAGATTTAGTATATTTTTTATATTTACTAAATCTTAATAACTTGACTATATCATCCTGAACGGGTGGGGTCGCAGTGGCCGTTAATGCCATTATTGGAACGGTTGGGTAAAAATCTCTAATTTTTTGCAACCCCAGGTAGGCAGGTCGGAAGTTATTTCCCCATTGAGAAATACAATGAGCCTCATCAATAACAAATCTATCTAACTTATTTCGATATTCTAATACATCCAGATATTCACGGAATTGCATATTATTTTCTATAGTTTCAGGAGTAGTATAAATAAGATGATGAGTATTTTGGTGATTATAAATTTCGGTCGCTAATAAAATTTTCTCTTTTTTAGTTGTATCCCCATAAAAACTCAACACTAGTATATCGCGCTTTCGTAAATTATCGATTTGATCTTTGATAAGTGCTTTAAGAGGACTTATTATAATTGAAAAACCACTACTAACTATTGCCGGTAATTGATAACAAATACTTTTCCCACTACCAGTAGGTAATATTACTAATTGGTCATAACCTTTACGGGTGTCTTTAACAATCTTATGTTGTGGTTGGATAAAATCATCATATGAATAAAAGTCCTTTAATTTTTGTTTCCAATCCATTTTGTAACACGTTAAAGATGCGATAATTTTATTTCAAATTTAAAAAAATGTATAAGATTTATAATCTCTTTAAATAATAATGGATACAAGATTTTGGGGACCAGATGGTTGGCATTTATTGCATTCAATAGCGTATACATATCCTTCAAATCCAAATAAAACGACGCGACAAAAATATAAGCGCTTTTTTAATACAGTTCCTTATATTTTACCATGTGTGTATTGCCGAAATTCCTTGCATAAATTTTATAAAGACCTACCTATAGAAAATTCACTGCAAAATAATAATTCGTTATTTGAATGGTTGTATAAAATTCATAATAAAGTTAACAATAAATTAACGAAGCAAAACCTCAATTGTAAAACTAACCCTGGATTATCGAAGATAAGAAAATTCTATAAAAAATATGTAGTTGATAATGATAAATCGTGTTCCGAACATCCGGGTATACTTTTTATATACAGTATTATATTCAATTACCCATTAAGTAAAAGCGATTTTATTACAAATATTAGATTTAATAAACATATTACTTTTCTTAAATTGTTAGCCGAATTATATCCTTTTGATAAATTCAAAAAACCCTATAAAAAAATTATTTTAGAAAGTGATTTAAAGAATATTTTAATTAAAAGATGCCACTTTAAAAGATGGTTTTATACTGTTGATAAAACTATAAACAATCAATGCCCGTCATATAAAAAGCGTTGTGAATATATGGAATTATATAGAGCTAATTGTAAAAAAAAAACATGCAGAAAGAAGACTTAATATACGAAACCTAAATATAGTTCGTTAATTTTTTTTTGACTTTTTACTAGAGCGGTATTATATTCATCTAACGTTTTAGGTTCATATTTAGCAACTAACCAAGCCCTTGTATGAAATTGATCATACGATTCTAAATCCTGTTTAATAACAATATAACTTTTATTTTTGTATTGTATAATAACTTTTTCAACCATTTTATTAATTATACTCATCCTATATTTAATAAAATATTTAATCAAATTTAATTATTTTAGATATTACAAGACTGTACGTCAGTAAACCCAAAATTATATATACTATAAATTCTAAATAATTACTACCCAGTAACACGTGGTCGGCAGGATTAGCAATGTACATAAATATATTAATTACAACTAATACAGTTGTTATTTTTAAACAATCTTTAATAACATTTTTATATTCGTCATCTAAATTTTTAAGTTTTAAATCAATAAACATATTATATATATATTTGAAAATAATTATAGAAAAATAACCCTAATATACTTTAAATGTGTACTGAGTTTAAAATCAGTTATTTAAATATTATATTATTAGTAATAAAATGAAACATATGAAATTATTAGTAGTCTTCCTATCATTTGTATGTGTTACATTAGCAATTGTACTATTATATAGACGCACCAATGTCCTATTATCACATTATGAAAATGTTACCCGTGACGTAAACTCCATAAAGAATTTTTTAACCAAAAATGTTAAGCCTCCTACCAGACAAGCAGTTAATGGGTCGAGACCAATAATCGTACCAAGTGTATCGCCTCCAAAGAGAGAGGTATTGGAAAGGCAAGTTAATACAGAACCTCTTGATAAAATTAAACATACTCAACACAATATAGAGGAGTTGAGAGCCAGTATAGAGGTCATGGAAGATATGATTAGTAGTTCATCTGGTTATTCATCAGAAGATGCTGATGATGAATCAAATGAGCAAGCGGTGGAACAAGTAGTGCAAAATTTACAAAACGAAACTTTAGAAAGTTACGACTTAGAGGAGGCGGACGGGGAAAATTCTGAATTAGAAGATTTATTAAATTCTGACTCTGTTAAATCGGCAAGTGACGCGATTGAAAATGCATCTAATGTATCAAATCCCCAAGAATCTAATGAACTTACTACTCAAAGTATTGCGGAAGAAGTTACAGTAGATATAATATTAAATACCTACACCAAGAAAACTTTAGAAAATCTATGCGGTCATCATTATCTTAGTAAATCGGGTACAAAAAGAACACTTATAGAGAGACTTATAGAGAACGGGTATAAATTTAATAAAAAATCAGTTACCTCCCCAGAGGCAGTCGTTTCAAATTAGGTAACGATTATAGAAAGTTTGATAATTAAGTTTTATTTATTTTAGAAAATTAAATAATCTTTATAAATAATTATAATATTTAATTATAATATAGATGAATTGTTATAGAGCTACCAATAATAAATATAAATCTTGCCCTGCACTCATGTCTGATGGTCGAGGGTTTACGGATTACAGATCATCGCGTCAGGCGAACGATTCTTTAAGAAGCGAAATGGATATAATTAATTCGCATAACTTCCGAGAATTTTTAATACAGAATTCTGATAAATTAATACAAACTGATAGAAAGAATGCTAATTTAATTAACGGGAGTAGTCAATGCGCGACACCGGGGACAATGTTACCAGAAAAATTTCTTCAAAAATGTGATAAAAAAATTTGCTCACTTGTTTTACATAACAAGGATGGTCTTGGTGTAGGAAGATATACTAATAATGTTAGTAAATGTGATGTGCGGTTCAAAAATAGAGAGTCGAGTTGCTCCAAATAATTATATAATCTATATATAATGTATTCTAAAATAGTTAATCCGAAAACTGGTAGAAAGGTTAATGTTGGTGGTAAAATAGGTCGCACAATTTTAAGAAATTATTTAATTGTATTAAGTGAGGGCGGAGCGCAGGCAAGAGCGTGGGTCGCTCCGTGGCACGCGACGACGCCTTTGAGGCGCAAGGTCGCTCTCGTGCTTGCGGGTAATCCCAAATTAGGTAAATACAAAAGAAAAGTATATGATTTACTTGTAGCAAACGGTGGGAGGTTGCCTAAACCAGGGACGGCCTATGGGACGCAATGGCAGTACGACACATTACGCGAGAAATTAGTCGCGAGGGGGATCGATACCAAGGATGCGGAGGAAATTATTAGACTTTTATGGACGTTTATGCTCCCCACGCTTGCATATGGGCTTCATCCTGCTTTACTAAAGCAACTCCGCTTAGCGAATGTTGAAGTCCCTCCATTACCAATTGCTTAATTAATGTAACGTTACGATTAAAGGAAACTATATTAAATTATAATATCAATAATTTAATATATTTATTTATATTAATAGATTATGAGTAATTGGGAAAATAGTTATTTAAAAAATGTATCGTGTGATAATGTAGTCGAACAAGATATTGATGGGGACTTCACTGTAAGAGGTTTTGAACCAACTATTAATTCAGACTCAACTGTAATATTTTGGGCGGCGAACCCCCCTACATATAACGGTTCCTTTTCAGGTTCCGGTTTACCATTTCCGAATCCAGAAATAGCTTATCATAATAGTATAAATAAGGGGCGTGTTAAAACAATTGGTGGACATTATGAATTTAAGATACGCTATCCAAATGCATATTATGTAGGATTAGGGTCTAAATATATAGAACCTTGCGTTCATGTTAAAATATGTCAAAAAGATGGGACTGATAAAATAAAAACTATTACATTAGGTAATAGTATACCTTTTAGAACTTTATCTCATCCGAACGGTCAAGGAAATATTCCCGCCAGAAATAATAATAGTTTTTATGCAGGTCGTGATAAATTACCAATTAGAACACAAGAACAAATTCTCAGGGATAGTCAATTTCCCGAGAATAATAATACGCCTATTAATTTTTGGGGTAAATCTATTCCCCACCCTTAAAATGTATGACTCTATTTACAATTTTTTTAATATCATTATCATGAGATATAATTATAACTGTTTTATCTTTTGATAAATCCCTAATAAGGGTCATTATTTGATTTTTGATTTTATTATCTAATCCCGTAATAGGTTCATCCAAAATATATAATTTAGACGTTTTAAGGAATGCTTTAATAAGTAATACAACATGTTTTTGACCACCACTTATTAAATTCCCGTTTACACCAACGTTAGTGTGTAAACCTTTTTCTAATTTATTAAAAATAGTAATATTGTATTTTTTAACGAAACTACGTACTTCTTTATCAGAAATATTCATACCGTATTTTATATTTTCTAATATAGTATTATTAAATAATTGAGTACCCTGATTAACATATGAAATATTATTTCTCAAATAACCTAAATTATAGTCGTATAAATCAGTATTATCAATAGTTATCGTCCCTTTATTAATTTTATAAAATCCCATTAGTAATTTAATTATAGTTGTTTTACCACTGCCCGATTTACCAAAAATAGCAACACTTTCGCGTGGTTTTACAACAAATGATATATTTGTTAATATATTTTTAAGCATGCCGTTATATTTGAAAGATACATGATTAACACGTATATGTCCCTTGTTAATTTTATTTTTAATATTAGGGTCGCTTTCTTTATATTTTTTAGTAATGTCTTTGAGAAAATCTTCCGCATTAATTAATTGACCAATATTAGTATTTAAATAAGGCAGTTCGTGAGCAAAGGAGTTAATAAAGATAAAATAATATGTTAACATTACCAGACAAGTTATAAAGGTTTCAGAGTTAATCTGTTTATTATTTCTTAAAACAAATAATAAAATCATGATTGCTATAAAAAAAATTATCGCACTCACGTTCAGCAGTGTAAAAAGTTTATTGTTGCAATTTTTAGTCTCTAAATCTATATCTAGATATGTTTTTTCTAAATTATGGTAATCCTTTATTTCTTGTTCAATATTATTATCGGTATATATTGCGAAAAGATTGGATAGTTTATCTTTGATATTTTCATTCATATTTCCAAAAAATATATCTCTGACCCGTGCCTTCTCCACACATTTTACTCCGACTAAGGCATATAATACTAGTGCTGTTATCGGTGCACTTATGGATAATAAAAAAAGTTTATAACTCTTTGTTAAAAAATATCCGTTAATAAATAAAATAGTCATTATAGAGGGCACTAATGCTGTGAGAATACTCATAACCGTATGTTTGACCGCACCAGGAATAAATATTATATTTGTTAGGACCTCCCCAACAGAAATATCTTTATAGTCCTCTCTATAGCGTTTCAAAATATTATCGAACATGAATTTCCTCATACTTAAATAAAATTGGGGATATATATAGTCTTCTATATAATGTTTTAAAATATTAGCTATTTTTATTATACTCCAAAATATACAAATATACATTATTAATTTAATTATCAAGGGTTTTTGTTTTGTAAAGTTGGGTATAGTTTGAGATAACTTAGATATATTTTTAGAGATAACTAAACTTTCAAATGGGTACGTAAGTGCAATAATCAGGAAGTATATGATAATTTTTAATTTATTTTTAAGAAAATAATCTAATGTTAATTTTAATACAAACATTATATTATTATATAGATATATATTCATATAATTTGTAACTTCTTGGATAATTTTAATTACTATATATACGTGTTTCATATAGAACTCAATGATTGTGTGTATGGATTATTATTAAATGGTTTAAGAAGAATGGGATTAATTTGTTCGTCTAAAATTGTAGTATTATAAGAATTTTTGGATTTACTATGAATACTATTATTAGTATATGAACTTATATACATTTTTCCTTTGGTTGGTTGCCTATTAATGACACCATCCGTAAATAATTTATTAATATTCATATTAATAGTATCCCCACCGTTTGTTAGTTTAACACTTTCGGGAGTTGGTTTTCTACCTTTTAATGTTTTTTCTTTAGATAAATTAATATGTGAACTCATTGATGAATCATAAGAGGTTGTTTTCTTGTAAAAAGAGGCGGCGCCGCCGCTATATTCTCGGTCGGATGTTGTTTGTCGGTTAGTATTAGGAGCATTTTGTGGATTAGATGTGTAACCTAACCCATGTCTTTGATTTTCAGCATGTCCGGCATAGGATATGTCGGATGTAAACTGTCTATTAGTTAAGGAAACTATATCATTAGGGTCATATGTGGTCAGTTTAATTGGTCCAGTTAAATTTCCCAAATGAGAATTATCTATATTAGTTTCTTTAATTGTTGTTCGTGCAATATCATTAGGGTCAAATGAAATAGGTTTTGTATTACCGGTCAAGTTTCCCGTATGAGAATTTTCTATATTAGTTTCCTTTATTGTTTTACGGGCGACATCTTTTGGGTCATATGCGGTTAACTTAATAGACCCTTTTATATGTCCTGTATGAGAATTTTCTATAACGGTCTCTTTAATAGTTGTTCTGGCGACATCATTTTCATCTTTGGCTACACCGCTAGGTACACCTATTTGCATATTACCGTTGGGTCTAACATTTCCGATAAAATTTTCTTTTTTTGTTGTTTTTAAAACGTCTAATAACGGTGCCATAATCGCCCTTGCTATTGAATTAAAATTGGATAACGGGTTTTTAGGTTCACTTATTGTGCGTTCATTGGGTTTATTTGTTATTGTTTTAAGTCCGTAATCACCAAAGTCCGTATCTTTCCAAGCATCATTTTTATGTAAATTTCTTGGTCCAGCACCTTCATAATTATTTTTAGTGGACCTTTTATATAGTGCCCGTTGAGTTCCTGCTTTATTTGTAGGGTTAGCACTTGGTGTGTAATTAATGGAATCCTTTCTATTATTATCCTTAATGTAAATGGCAGGGCGTTGCGCCTCTTTAATAACCGCACCAGTAGTTTTAATATAGTTATCAGGAGTTTGAATATAAAAGGTGTCCGCGGTGCGCTTTTCATATTTACCCATTTTTGCACGTCTATTGTTACGGTCCTTTTTATTGGTTGTAACGCCATTATAAGTTATTTTTGGATTAGAGGCGCCGCGCAATTCATCTACAGTTTTAGGCATAATATGTTCTCTATAATCTGGGTGAAATCCTCCAGACGGAACGGCGGTAGCGTCTTTACCTAAACCTTTACCAACAGTAATTTGTTCGAAGGGTAATTCATTTTTTCTATATTGTGAGGTTTGCATTCTGGAACGAATTTCACCAAAATTATTTTGAGTACCTGCATTATAATTAGTATTAGTTGTTGGAGTAAAAAGCGGAGCAGTTTCGGTTTTATTTCTATAATCCATATTCCCTAGGTGTGAAGACAATATAGGTTTGTTTAAATCAGAGGAAATATTTTGTTTAACGCTATTACCAAAAGATGGTTTCACATTTCTTGAAATAAATTTATCAGAAGCGATCTTTTTTCCGGTTAATTGAGATATTATTGGATTAATGGTCCCTCTCATGCTAGTATTTTTAAATGTTTTACGCGCGGCGTTAAAATTTCTATTTAATATATTAAAATCAGCATTGCTATTAAATGTTCTACTCATTCTATTAATATAAATAATTATTTTTTTATAATCTGTAAAACATTATAAATAGATAACTAATTAACTCCATTTAGCGTAAGTGCCTTCGTTGTATCCGGCATCAGTATTATTTGGAAGAGACGAGTTTACATTAATTGGATTAGGAATAGTAGGGCGATGATTATCCTTAACAAGAATTCTATTCGATACATTATTTGGAAAATTAATTTCTATATTTGCCTGAGGGTCATTGCATAACCACTCCCATCTATTCCAACCAGTTCCTCTTAAATTACACGAAGGATTTGTGGTACGTGTTTCCTCGGCAGGAATAAAACAGTTTTCACCGTGTATTAATTGGTCATCCCCCGCATGTTGACCTGATTTTAATCCGTCACATTTACCAATAACGCCTTGTCCGCAAGGATAACCTGTATCACAGGAGACATTACATTGTGGATTATATTTTTTAGATGGTACTAACGAAGCTTTACGTGTGATACCTAATAATTCGGAACTTACATCTACTTGAAGTTGATTTTTAAAAACAGATACTCCTTGTTGCTGTGGAATAACACTCACTGGATAAGGATAGCATTGTTTTGAACTAACACGGGGTTTTTCCAGATGATATGATCCTGTTCTTTCTGATTGCTTCGTGTAGGCAGCATAAGCATCTTTGTCATAATTTAATTTAGTAAAACTCATTTATATAATACTAATAAGATAATAAATTATAACGAATATTTTTAATTTATTATAATAATTTAAGATAATTGAACAGGTTCGATATTGAGAATTTGGCAAGATTCTAAATGCCTCAAACTTGTATCGACTTCTTTACGTTCATTGCTTCTTATTTGACCCTCTATTACAATTTTTTGTTCCGAGGTTGGGCGACCATTTATGCAAGAACTGTTGGTACTACCTAAACCCTTTAATACACTTTCCAGATCAGTTTTATTTCCATTAATTTCAGAAACAGCAGGACCTCCCACTAAACCAAATTCATGACGACATTTTTTGTCATTCTCGTATTTTATTGGATTGATTATATAGTCTAAAGAATTAGTATATTTTTGTTGTTCTTCACCAGAGACACATTTATCATAAAGTAATCTATTATTACTCATTAATTATATATTATATAATAATATTTTATTTGTAAATAATATTATTATAAAATGCTTATTTAGCACCGCAACGATCGGATGTTTCAGCATCCTTAACTATTAATCTGGATGAGCGACCACCTCTTACCCAATCAGGATCGGAGTCTTCGGGTATAATATTTTTGGGATCTTGGATCATTTTAATTTTCTTTAATTGTGGGACAAATCTATCTATACTTTGACTGGTTTTCTTTTTATTTAATTGAGTATTTTCTATAAATCTTAATTTATTTTCTACAGATAAATCACACCCCCCTCTTGCCATTAACGGAATCGTACCATGAAGACGTGGATTTAATTGATGAATTTTATTTAAATTGGTTAAACGATTTGTATTATCCGCCTCCGATTTATAGTCACTTTCGTCTGATACTTTACCAACCGCCGCCTTATAAAAACTACTGGGTCTTTCAAGTGAAATATTTTTAACATTTTCTATATTATTTTTATCATGAAAGTTAGCCATTATATATTCTGAAATTTTATTCGAATTATCACGGTTGTATATGATGGCATCAGAATCTTCGTTTAATCTTGTTAATTTATTAATATCCATTTATATATTATAAACTTTTTTTTTTATAGTATATAATTCTATTTATTTGTTTATTTTGCGGTCAATTATTCTGGCGTGGAAGCGCCTTCTCTATCGCTCTCTCTCCCGCTTTAGCTCTACTTAGCTTCTGTTTCCACGTCTTGTTTAACGTGGACGGGATGATTGTTTTGGTTATAATATCGGAGGAGTTGTCAAGTATCGATTGCCTGTGCGGTGTATATAAATTATTTATGCATTTTTCACCATTTCCTTCTTTACATGTGGTAGGCATTTTATATAAAAACTCAGCAAAATCCTTTTGTTTATTGGGAATTGTAGTTACAGGCATAGTATAAAATGTACGTTGTGAATGCATACTGTCAAAAATATCGCTTTCATCCCGATACAGTTTATGATCAAGCGATTTTTTAATTTTATTTTGCAATGCGTGATCTTTTAATAAATTATCTAATTTTCTATCAACATTTTGGTAATCTGATTGAAGAACATTTCCTGTTGGATTATCAGGAGTAGGAGCAACTGTAGAAACTGCATTGAAATTTTCTATAACTTTATTATAAATTTCAGTGTACGCAATGTATGTGGTAATAAATGCTAATATTATTAAAATAACATAATTAAAATTTTTACTGTAACATATTAAAAAGAGTGACAAATATATAATAAATCTCACACTTGAGTTTAAATTTTCCTCAATTGAATTATTCTTATTCGGGATAAAATTTAACAATCGCTCTTTATTTACCAGAACCATAATATCGTCATACCAAAATTTGTCACCTATCTTATTATTCATATCTACTACTATTAATACTTATTTTTTTTTACTTATTCAATTTAAATTTAATTGTTTAGTTTTCTTCTTTTTCTTTTTTTTCTTCTCTTTTTTTACAGGAACATTGAAACCCTCTATCTCATTTACCAAATCATCAATATCTTGTAAATCAGTAGTCTCTAAATTATTTAATTCATCTTCTAATATTTTTTCCTGTTGAACTAATAACTTTTTCTTTTCTGCTAATCTTTTTTTTAATCTGTCTTTAGTTTGATTATTTGATAACGTTCTATCCATATTTGTTTTCATAGTACCTTTTTGCATATTCGTCATATTATTCATATTACTCATTAGACTACTAAAAATATTCCCTAAGTCTCCCATACCCTCCATACCCGCCATTTTATTTCCACCCCCGGCGAAATTTTTCATAAGATTTTCAGCATCTGATAATAGGTCATTTTCTTTAATATCTCCGTCGCTTAATTTATTCTGTATTTTATTTGTAATATTCTTAACTAAGTTTACAATACCAGTTGTATCGTTATTCTCATCAAAATTACCACTCATTAAGTCTTTAAGAAGTGCCGCGGGATCCTCTAAATTAATCGCATCAGTATTTATTTCTTGCGCAATTTCTTTAGCTAAATTACCAATAGTTCCATTAAAAATTTGAGGTAATTCGTACGACATATTCTCATCATCGCCCGTCTCCTCCTCAACAGTATTATCACTAAATTTATTGGTAAGACTATTAATTATATTGATTAGAGTTTTTGTATCGGTATCTAAATTGTTTTCATCGGACGAAACGTTTTTTAAATTTTTAAGAATACTTTTAATATCCACATCTTTAATATGCTCGTATGCAAAAATATATAACGTGTGGAGATAATTCCAAATAGTCAAACGATTTTCATCATTTAAATCGCTGTTCCAAATTTCGTTAAAATTTATATGCTCCAGGATAGTATTTTCTTCTGAAAATACGATTTCATCTTTATTAGCAATATCATTACTCAATTTGCTGCAATTTTTATAGAATGTTTTTAAATACTTATCACCCGGATTAACGAAATCATATTTTTTGATAAAGGTCTTATCACCACTTATTTTAGATAAATTTCTAATAAACTGTTCTAAATTTTTATTAAATTTTTCCATAGATATGTAAATAATATAAAACCGTATTTTTAGATTATTTATAAATTTAATTACTTAATTGCTTTCCTTTGAAAACTTTTCTTTTAAGAATTTTTCACTTAATAAATTTAAAACATCGAAATAAATCCATATGCTTTTTTGCTCCTCATGACTCAATTTATTCCAATTATCTTTTAAATTTTCTATAAAGATAAATGCTTCTTCATTATTTTTCCCTAAATTTAATGTTTTTGCCATTTCTTTACCATCGTGAAGTCGTTCTTCTTGTAAAAAAAAATCTATATTTCTATCTTTAACAAGTTGTATAAAGGTAACATTGTTTATATTCTTTTTTAAATAAATTTGAGTAATATAAAACTCTGTTAGTTTACGAGAATTATGATTCTTTAATGTAGTTAAAGTGGTATACGCAAGAGATAATTTTCTATCATCAGGAAAACGATTGCATAAAGTAGAGACCAAATTACAAATCTGATCGGCTATTTTTTTATTATAACTCATTGTATTATACATATCTAAATAATTTTTAAATACATATTTTACACATAAATATATTATCGCCTATTCATATTGCTGCGCGCGTCCTGTAACTGCTGCAATCGAGAATCAAAATTATTACCTTTTTTGGGTGGCATACGTTCAGTAGTTGTAGTACTGTTCTTAGAATCAATAAATTGATAACAAAAGTCAATAGGTTCAGGGTTGCTTTGGATAAAAGAATAACTGTCGGATAAATTAGAACTCATTTCGATAGGATTGAAATCTAGTATATTTTCTAATCCATTTGTAGAAGTTTTTACAATTGGTTTTTTATCTAAATTTTTAACTAATTTTGCTGGAGCTTGAAAATTTGGTTTCGCATTGTTCCCGATTTGAGGCGTCGATTTAGGAGATGCGGTGGCTGTCCGAAGATACATATTAATAGCGTTCCCAAATATAGGAGTTCGACCTTTTACGTATACTGCTGGCACCGATGTTATAATTGAAGGAATTTTTTTATTATTATCAATACTAATTTTTATAAATTGGTCCAATTGATTGTTGGTAACTAATATTTTCCATAAATTTCTACAATTCCCACAACTTTTAGAATAAAATAATATAGGTTTCATTTTTATTATAAAATATAATTATCCTTAAATTTTTACACATTACTATAATAAATTTATAAATTTGATTTTAAAGTTATTTTCTTATTATTATACAATAAACATGGAATTTACTAATTTTAGTCAAAAGTCTGTAAATATTACTGGAGAAACCGAAACCCCAAGCACCCAACAAGAAGGTTTTGATGTTAGTGATACATATGTCCACAAAACTCTTTTTAGCGTTAAAAATATTTCAGTAGCATTCGCGAATAGTATTCGCAGATCTCTTTCTACATTATGTCCCACTATAACATTTAATTCTGAAAATATTAGAGTTATAGAAAATACGTCAGCGTTGCACAATGAGTTTATTATACATCGATTAGAACTACTACCTATATTTAGTGATGACGCTCTTACGGCAGACTGTTTTAAACTTAAAACCGTTTATGACGTTAAATTATCAGAAAGAAAGTGGGAATTTGTTGATCCTACAAAAATACCCAAATTTATAATTAATACCAGTTTATCGGAAACAGTATTACGGGATAACGCTACTATGAATAATATTCGAGATATCACTACTGATTCGTTTATCGTTTCTAAACCCGATGGGGAGCGTCTTAGTAGTGCTAGTTTTTTCAAACGAGATGTGCATACAAAAGACCCTATTTTAATAAACTGTGTCAAAGTCGATTTAGCAGGAAAAAATATAAATATTTTACATTTAGAGGCAACTCCTGTACCAGGATTAGGGAAGATAAATACCCGTAACGACCCTACCGGAACGGTCGAATATCAGTTTAAAGTATTGGACCAAGATAAAATTGATGATATTTGGGTAAAAAAACTCATTTATTTCAAAAAAGATAGAGAACTTAATGAGTTAGTACCTTATACTGAAAAAGAAATTGCTAATCTTAAAAGCACCTTCGATTTATTAGATAAATACCGTTTATATGAAACAAATGATAACGGACAACCAAATCATTTTGAATTTAAAGTTGAAAGTATCGGATTTATGTCATCAAATAGAATTATTTATGACAGTATTAAACATTTAGAATTGTGCATAGATGATTTGATTAATAGTTTTGAATTTAAAAAAAATGAATCAGACAATTTCTATACTTTTAATAAAAAATTTTCAGAAAGAATTGAGGTTCGTAAATTTAAACACACAAATATTAATGAGGGCTGTTCAATAACAATTAAGGATGAAAATCATACACTGGGGAATATAATTCAGGACAAACTGCGAAGTAAATATCTAATTGATATTAATAATTTGGCGGATACATCAAAATATTTAAAGTTGGCGAATTATAGAATGAACCATCCGACTATAGAAGAAATTGAGATAATGCTATCCCCTAAAGAAACAATGCCTTCGACTATTATAAATGAATTATTGAATATCTATATAAAAACCATGGACCCTTCAGGTGAAATAAAATTGGATAATAAAAATCGTATGATTTACTTTTCAATATATTTACTCATTGAAGCATTGAAATCTATTAAAATAGATATTTCAAAATTTCTAGAATTATTTAGTCAACATAGTGGTATTACAGAAAGTTCTTATTTAATTATTTAATTATTTATATAAAAGAGTGAAGACATACGGTGCGTCTTTTTTTATCAGTGTTTCCTTTACATCGTCGATACTTATTTTAAATAAAATATTATTCCTATGTACTTCTTTATAAACTTTATGTATATTGGTTAAAATCTTTTTATATTTAGGAGATACATCATCTACTGTATTTTTTTTATAACAATAGGTATCTTTATAAACCCCATACAGTATTTTTACTAAATCATTTACATCGCTCATTACCTTGTCTTTAATCGGTATATACTCAGGGAAATAATAGGTAACATCATTAATATTACCATCATAATATACACTATTTAGCATTATATACTTTATATCGGTTTGATCTTTAATCATTTGCAACGGTACTTCGTATGCTGGGTTTATTAAACTGCATCGGTATTTTCTATCGGGGGAATATAACATAAAACCTTTTATGCACCAATTTAATTTGATTAATTCCTTATTAAGGTTCCTATAACTATTTATCTTTAATGTATTTAAGTCATTCAATTTAAGTATATTTGGTTTTTTAATTCCTATATCAAAATAAATTTTTTCACCCGTAATATTATTTTGAGTTTCGATGTGGTATAATTGACGTTTTTTTATTTTACTTACTAATCTGTTTTCAGGAATTTGCAATAAAAAACTGTACGTAAAATTTGTGTCTAATCGATATTTATCTATATCGCATAATTTATCAAAATATTGTCGAAACGATTTATTTCCTCTAAATTTAGAATTTTCAGCATTAATGCAAAATTTAGTCGAAACACACCATCTGTTATCATAATAGTAAAGATTTATCAATGTCCCTTCCAGATTTTCCTCTACTACGCAATTTTCAATCGGTACTTTAGAAATGAAATCTTCAAAACTTATGGTACCTAAATTTGATTGACATACAATTTTTTTAGTATCTTTATCTAAAATTAAACCTCTGCACGCTCGCACCGCAAGATCATCATATTTGTTTTTGTATTTAAAAATAACGAGATTATCAAATTCTTTAATTAATATATTGTTATTCTTTTTTCTAATAATTTCTAAAGATTCATTAATATCAGTGGATAATGAATCCATATATTTTATAAATTCATGTGGCATTTATATAACATATATATTGATTTTCTTTAATTGATTATAAATATAAGGAACTGAATTATAATATTAATTTATAATAGATGAGTCTCTTAACTAAAATAGAACAATTATCTAATAAAGAGAAAGTGTTTATTTTTTGCAATAATGAAAATACTCCCGAATTATTTAATACAAAAGTCATTTCAATTTCGGACGAAAGTCGATTTATAGTATTTGTGTCAAGGAAAAATAAAATTAAGATAGGAGTTAAAATTGTCCGTAATAATATAAACTATTCTAAATTCAATAAAAAATCTAAATGTCAAGTCATTACCGATTTAGTTAGTGAAAAAAATGAAGTAGAATTCGAATCGTTGTCATTACAAAAAAAACTTAAAAAACAAAAACAACTAGAGAAAACTCTCACTCTGCAAAAAAGCGCGCTGCCCGAAATAAAAGTTACGGCAGGAAATTACGCTGTCAATAAAGTAAAAACCACTATACAGCAGAACTTAAAGACCTACATTAAGAAATTAATTGAAATAGATAAGACATATAGAGGGTTCGTCGAATTATTGAATAAAGAAAATCCATATAATTCCTCCCGTGACGCACATATATTTATCGATATGATTCCTGATAAGAAAAAACTCTTGGAAATTCAACAAATAATTAATCTGGAATACCAACCGATTTTAAAAAATTTATTAGATAATAACTTTAATTTAACAAATATAGCACCTATTATCATTGATAAAAAAAAAATATTTGTTAGAGATGAAAATGATGATATAACATTAAAAAAAACAAATGAACAATTTAATAACACTTTCTTAATTAAAAACTTACTAAAATTACATGATTCCGGAAATGACCCATATGATATCGGGGACATTCCGTTGGAACTTAACCTTACGCGAAATTTTATCAAACAGGGCGAGCAACCAATCCATGTAAAATCGTATATTGATTTTATTAGAAAACTAAATGGTCACGAAGGGGTAAATTTAGAAACCGAATTAAATGCCGAGTTTACAGAATCTTCAGAAGGCACAGTAATCTCATATGACCCACCTCACTTAAGCTATTTAACTCCACAAAAAGGTTATATCAATAATATGTTTTATCCAGTAACAGTAAAACACACCACTAACTTATTCAGACGCAGTTATAAATCAGATAATAATCTTAATACTGGATGTGCCACGCTGGCATTTAATGAAGAAGGACAGTTTACACTTACACGTGAAAATTCTAATAAAATAACTTATAGAAAATCAAATGAAGCCATTTATTACTTAAAAGACGTTTACGATGATGTTAAAATTGGTAATACTAAAACTTGTAACGGAACTAATAAATCAGGAGATATTTTTTATTTAGGTAAGGACTTTAAGAGCAGTGAACTTAATAAATCTCAAAGTACGCCTCCTAAAAAAATAAGTATATATGATGGTGAAGAAGTCTTAGTATGTGGATTTTTTATACATAGTCCAAACGATTATAATAGGTTAATTGGGTCCAAAGAGATATATAATGAAGAAACAAATTCCAAAGAATACTCTTCTTTATACACAAATTACAAGACATTGGTTGATATAAACAAAAAAAATTCTAAAAAACCTATAAAAATAATTGAAAATATAACAAATTTTTCCTTGGTTAATTATTCTAATTATAATCCAGATTATGATTATTTTGTATTAATTGGTTCGGTTGATCCTGGTGAAACTAAAAATAAATTATCAAGAAAAGAATGGGTGCAAAATATAAAGCACGTTGCACCAACCCTTAAACAGATTTTTAATATTCTTAATTCAGAAACTGATGATATTCGGGGGATACCAGATATAGAAATGTTATTAAATAAATATTATTTTAGTTTTTCTCAATTTCCACAAACACCATTTATAAATGTCTTAAAAAATAAAATTTATGAAAATAACAAAACAACTAAGGAATTATCAAGGGACCATCATAAAAATTCTTTAAATCTTAAAAATCAATCTGATATTACAAATAAACTTTTTCGAGAATTAATTAGAAATGAAGAAGATGTATTCCCATTTTTAGATTTTTTAAATGATTACACTTTAAAAAAAACAGTGCATAAAAAACTTTTGAAAAAACTTTATGGATTTATTAGTGGTAAAAAATTAAAGACCATGACTAATATAGAAGAACAAATATCACAATTGGTTCGCAGAAATTTTAAAAAGAACTTATTAAATAATTTAGATGAAGATATATTTGAGCAAATAAAACAATATTCTAATAAAATTCATAAATCAAAATTAGTATATCAAAACAGCGTTTTTTCACCCAGAGTGACCGAATATATATCGGATAATTCTAAGAATGATTACTTATCTAAAAATATTTTAAAAGCTGTTATTGAATTGGCAAATCTATATAAAATTAAAAATATTATTCGCGAAGAAGAAGAAAAATATGATTTTAATATGGATAAAAAAATTAAAGAAATGCAGCAGGAAATTGATAATATAATTCATACTTATGAGGAGGAACGGGAAAGACAAATTGATTTCTTAAAAAGATGCCGGGGCGTCCGCATCACTAAAGAATATACCTCTATAAGACAAGTAAACAAAGATAATATTAGTAATGTTTATAGAGATTTAAAATATGACACTTTATATTCTGATTTAAATTCATTATTTACTATTATCGGAGATGCCTATACAGTTAACTCTCTTGGGATAAGACAGTTTAAGTTAATTAACGAGGATACACGTGAGGCATTTGAAGCACTTTTATTAAAAAAATATTTATATTTAGATAAAAAAAATATTGGTGAAAAATTAATAGAGGTCATTGAATTTTACGATAAGTTTAGGTTTAATTTGGAAGATCCCAACATGGATGATATACTGCATTTACTCGAAAATTATGATGACCAAAATAAAAAGATGTTTTATAATCTGAAGATAGCAGCATATCATTTAAGAAATTCTATAAAACCAGATGATATTGCGTTATTAGAAACTCGAAATAATAAATATTTGTTTAAAAGAAGTGGTACAATTTGGCATATTGTGACGGAAGAAGAATTTACCGAAACAACAAAAGCATTTATACACGACGATAAAAATATCTTAAAACTAAAAACGGATGAATTGGAAGAATTATTTAAAAAAATACGCCCACCTTCCAAAGAAACCCAACCATACTGCATAAATGTAGAACAATATTCAATTCCAATAGAATTATATAATTTAATAGCTGATATATCGAATAAAAAGATTTTTATAAAAAATTGTCAAACTATTATTAAATACAAAAATTCTATCGCAGATAACATTGATAATAAAATTAAAGATGTTGAAAAAAAATTCACACTTCAAAAATTAAAATTAAAAAAGGAACAATTACCAAATATAGTTATTTCCAAAGAAAAGAAGATGTCACTTATACCTAAATCTGTCATAACTAAGTATTTGGACATATTCAAAATAAGGGATTTCGATACACGAATGCAGACTTTATTAGAATTTGTCGAATTGTATGGTATTAATTATTGTTTAGCAGATTCGTGCGAAGAATTGGAAAAATCATCAGAAACATCAAATTCTTATTATTATAACTCAGGTAAATTCGTCATGAAATTATGCTGTAAACACGATATGTGCTATAAAGATTTTAGGTATAAAACTAATGTAGCGAGAAATGAAATTTTAGAAAAGATGAAAGTCGATTATGGGGTAGTAGAAGGAGACACTTATATCTGTAAATTATGCGGTACAACAATTGGTGACATTAAATATAGTTCTTTTGAAGGTTTTGGTGCAGCAAATGCTTTGATTATGTTTAGAGAAGAAGACAGGGGCGAGGAGAATATAGAATTATATGAAGAGGATTTATCTATTCGTAATGAAAAAGAGTTTTATAGTAAATACACAAAGAACCCTGAACTTTTGGCGTTAAAATATATTATATCCGAATTGGGGATTACCTTGACCGACATTGATTTAAATTTTATTTTATCCGAGGTTGATGCGTTGTCGGTAGGTAAATTATACGATAATTTTATTAAAACTAATATTATTAAAAAAAGTATGATTAAAATTTTCAAATTTACGCAAACACTTAATTCAAAAAAAGAGGGGGCCGCCGCGGCAGAAGGTGCAGGCGATAAAAAGAAAAAGAAAAAGAAGAAGAAACAATCAGGTGTTTTAGTAGGTGGTACAATTATAAATACTAAAATTCAAGGAAATGTTTTTGAAAAATTAAAAAAAGGTAATTTTGCCAAAAAAATAAAGCAGGATAATCCTACGGATTATTCAAATTTGGAGAACGTTTTTACTCAAGCACTTAAAGATGAAATTACAAAATTCAATAATGCTCATCCAGATAGTACTATACCTCTAGACGAAGATTTATTATTAAAAAATATAGGTGATATCAATAAATTATTACAGTTCTTAAATAAAGTAGAGGACGCCAATATAATTATTGTTGTTTTATTGGCAAATATTCAACAACTTTTTAATATGTATATTAGGGGTTATAAATTTATAATGGCCCTTAAATATCTGATAGTAGTATTACAATATAGTTTACCAGAATATAAAATAAATCCCTATTTGATGATTTCTAAAAATCCGTCTTTACGGGGCAGTGGGAAAAATTATTTGATACAAAATTTATATTATAGCAGAGATTATATTATTCGTAGTATTTTTGATATTATAGAAACTACACTGGCTAATAAAAAAACTTCTAAAGGATTTTATATTAAAAAAATTATCTCGTTATTTGATAACATTCTTGGTGCTGGACTTAAATTTTCCCCTGTACCAAAAGGTAAAGTCTCAAAAGAAACTAAAAAACAAATGTTTTTAAACAATTTAATTATATTTGAAAATGTCGATATTGATAGTATTGGTTCTAAGAAAAAGAAGTTAAAAGAAATATATAATTTTTTTACAGAAAAAATAAAAACAGAAACAAATGATATTGTAGCACAGGTCGATTTTATTAATAGTCTTAAGACAAAGCGTATTTCTTACGAACATGAACGCGAATTTAAAGAGGATTTTACATTAAAATGGAATGAATTTTTACCTGCAATAGAAACCGGTAAACTAATTAAGGTTGACTTAACTGGAACGTATCAAATTAATGAAACGACAGTTGTATCAATATACAATTTAAATAAACATTTATCTAAATTATGCAATAATTATATTCTTTTAGTTAATAAGTTATTTAATGTGATTAATACTTACGATGATATGACTTACTATAATTACACATCCTCTGAAATTTTTAGTAATATAAACTTTACTTTTACCGATTATTTTAATTTGGAAAATTTTGAATCACATAAAATCGAGTACCCCGCATATTTAATAGAGGAATCTCCTCAAAAAGAAGAGTTTAAAGAATGTATAACCGATTTGCGTAAAATATTAAATCATATGAATTTATTAAATACCAAACTAAGTTACCAACGAACTGAAATTGATTCACCTATATATATTATGACCAATAATAACAATTACGTCCGAAATCTTCAAGAATATACTGATTTTGATATTTTATATGAAGATAAATCACTAATTTATTATATTAACAGGTTAAAATTACTATTTACGACGTATTATATCAATGTTGCTAAGCATTTAGATCCAAATGATACAACTATAATAGATAAAACACGAGTGTTTAAAACTATTAAAGACCCAAATAATGACATAATTTTGAAAGTATTACAAGAACAATTAAAAAATCCTATAGGAGATGATACTAAAGACGGTGATGAGTCGGAAGAAGAAGGTTATGAAGGCCCTGCATTTAATTTAATAAGTCAATATACCGAATTAATTGGTGAAAAGCGGAATATTATAATCGAGGAAATTCTCAAGCGCAGTCCTGACGACGAATTAGGGGATACCAGTGTATTTTTTATGGGTGACAACGAAGGGACTTATAATATAGATATGGAAACCGGTGAGTTTAAGGAAAAAATAGAGTATAATATTGAAAATGATTATATCCAAAAAGATATCCCAACAATAAAGGCTATTATTAAGACAATAGAAAGTAAGATTTATAAACTCTATGATACCGGTGACCGGTCCACCTCTTTTACAGCGGATATTACATTTGAAAATAATTATATATTAACTATAAACAAAATAAATACATTCCTGCAACATATATTTACCACTCGCGGAGATAGTATATATGACATTACTGATTTATCTGATATAATTAATTTAGAAGACGTTGATATCCAATCAATAACCGAATATTGGGACGAATTGAATAGTATTTCATTTGTGTCTAACATTGGTACTACACATGAAGGTATATTAAGTAATTTACAAGATAAATCTAAACTTTTATTTACAGATATTTTTATAGAAAATAACCATCAATTAGATAAATTTTATAGTGAAAAATTAGAGGAAATTGAAAATGATTTGCGAATAATTTTATTTGAAGATGAAATTGAAAAAGAGCAAATATTCTATCAAGAAAAATTTAAATCTGATAATGAGCAAAATACATTAAAAATATTTATTTATTTGTTGAAATTTTTAATCTGTAAAAGTTTAATGGTTTATAAGAATTATAAAAATAATATTTTGATAGATTTAGAAAAAGATAGAAATATAACAAAAACTTCTTTGGATACAGAGGATAATACTAACATAAGCGATATTTACAGCACCCGATATGGTGCTATATTAGAATTGAGTACAATATCTAATTTAGATGAATATAAGAATGATTATGATGATATTTGCAAAAATATTTGTTTAATTATTGGTTTGCTAAACGAAAATAGTTTGACGACCGCTCAAAATGTGGCCTTTATTAAAGACCTAACAGTTAAACTACTTTATCTAATAAATATTTTATTTAGTTCGAATAATGATTATACTAAGATTATAAATATGTTGTTTATGGATGAGGTCGATACTATTTTCGAAACATTCAAGACGCGTCAGTATGATATTCAAAATTATATGAATATTAAAAAGACAAAGGGAAATCAAAATAGAAAGCGTCAATTTGACAAAAAGACTGATGAGGACAAATTATCACATAAATTATATAGACGTTTTAATTTAGGTAAGATTTTAGATTTAAACGATAACGTCTACAAAGAGACGACCGTTGTATCTGAAACTGTGACAGAGGAAGATGGTTATTCAATGGGTGACGCGAATGCCGACACTTTCTAATTTTATTATCTTTAATAATATCAGATGTTAAATATCCGATTCTCAACTTTATATGTTGTAGCAATTTATGTTGTCGTAAGTTATGTAATATGGACTTACAAACCTTTAGTATTTTTTACTAAATCTGGGGCCATGAAATCATTTGGTTTGGGTGACGCCCAAACAGTATTTTATTACCCCATGATATTAATATTTTTATCTATTATAATATTTTATATTTTTGAATTAAATAATTAAAAAGATAATATACTATTATAATAAATAAATAATGGCTCAGGTATTTTCGCTAAATGACTTAATTCCAGATAGAACTGGTAAACCTTGGGAAAAATTAGCTGAACGCGGTTCTTTGACTAAATTAAAGTGGAGTAAAAAAATACATTCTATCATAAGCAAGAAGAATATCAAGGTGTTGAAACCATTACGTGTTCGTGATTTAGGTGGTGGGGATTTGTTTTCATTTGAATCTGAAACAAGTATTACTTTTCCTAATAAAGATCTCCATCCATTTTTTTATCAACCCAATAAAATTATAACTATTTATAATGATAATCTTGCTGATAGTGAACCCGTTGGTAGTTCTAAAAAGGAGCAGGATTATAAAAAGTTTATTGTACCTCTTTTAAGTGATCCTGAACCGGATTCGGAAGTTTCTCGTGCAGATAAAATATATGAAGATTTATTACTGTTAAATAAGTTATATGACTACGAGGGCAACCATGAAAAATATTATAAGGATTTAAAACGGGATTTATTATCTATCATTGAAAATACAAATGATATAAATTTAATCATCACGCTATTACCTAAGAATTATTATACAAACAAGGAAACGATATTAGTTGGAAATAACTTTAATACTAGTAATAACACCATTGGTTTAAATATATATTCCGAGAAATATTATGAAAAAACATCAGCAGATACACCCGAAAACTTACAAATATATTTATTAACTTTATTAGAACAAATATCTGAAGCGAAAGCGCCCTATTTTAATTTAGATTTTAATTTAAAAAATATAAATGAACTGTTAAAGGGTAAAATTGTTATGGCGGCAAGCAAGGATATGGATACAAAAAGTACTGAAACGACTATAGTTAAAAACATTGATATAGAACTTTGCAATGGTGAAAAAATTCAAGATAACTATTTTTCCGATTGGGTTAAAATCGAGATTGACCAAATAAAAAACAAAAATTTTAATACGTTTCTTGTAGAGCCAGAAACTACTAAAAAAACTAGAAAATTATTAAGTTATAGTAAAAACGATAAAAAACCTTCACGGTTTGCTGGATATTTTAGACAATTGGATGACACCGATTGTGAAATCATTTGGGACGTAAATTGGGAAATAAAACATATTTTAGAGGATGATGCGACATCTCTTTTAGAAAATGTCCCTGAATCATCAGAAACTATCTCCTCATCTAAATCATTTATTGTGCACCCAAATAAAATACAGGATACATACTATAGCCAAATTGGTAAATTAAACAAATTAATTAAATTCGAAAAAGAAATAACTGAAAATATAGGGGATTATAAACTTTATAATATTGAAGGTAATCAGGGTAATTGTTTTTTTTATTCATTTGCTAATTCGTTAATTGAATTGGGTATAATTAATTTTAAAGAAGAGTATCCCGATTTAATAGGTATTGTACAATTTGAAAAATTACAAAATGAGGATAGAATACGACCGTTATATAAGGGTTTGGGTGATCAATTAAGAATTTTAGCTCACGACATTCTTAAAAATACTTTTGATAAACTTAATAATAGTATTAAAACTAAAATTACTGCAGACAACTTTGACGGGATTACATATCCCACAGATGAAATTACCGATAACCAAGAAGCCTTGCAGGAACTTTTCAATCAGCGGATATCAATAGTGGAAGGTAAGGTAAGGGATGAATTAGTTGGGTTAGAACGAGAAGATGAGATTAAAATTTATACGGACAGTTATTTACAAAAATTAAAAAGTAATAAATTTTGGGGTAGTAATCTGGAATTTGAAGCACTATGTGCATTTTTTAATACAAATGGTGAAATATTAACTATTGGTAAGCAGTCTAAACTTATAAGAACCAATATAGATAAAGGTAAGGCCTTGGTGAAATTTTCATTGGAGGGTATAATGTTGGCAAATCTCATTGCACCTCTTTCCCCTGAAGAACCATCCGATAAAATAATCTATTTAAGTTTAATAGATAATCATTTTATAAGTACTATTCCATGGGAAAGTTTTGCTCAAACAAGTTATAATTATTTATTTCAAAATGATGAATTAGAAGTTAGTATCAATTATCCAAAGGGGACTTATAATAAAATGAAAATATCTGATTTTCATATAGATGATGATACCTCTATAGTGAGTGATACTTTTTTAGAGAAATGTCATAATTATATACAATGGTTATTTCCCAATATGAGAGTTTCCGAACAAGTGCAAGGCGCTCAAAGACATATTTATTGGAATAATAAGGGTCCTTTTGAAGTTCCTAATCAATTAATATTAAATAGTGACGATGTGAAATTTTTAAGAAAGATTTCTGATGGAGACCAAGCAAAAATAAATAGTATCAAGTCGCTTATGCGAATTATGAAGTTTTACGGCTTTCATTTTATGTTACGCACAACCGAGGGCGCTCGCAATTTAGAACTAACAACGTATCCTAATTTTGAAAAACAACTAAAAAATATTAATTTAGAAAGACTTGACATCGGCGAGTATGAAGACCGGTTTGCTAACTTATTGAGTAATACACATAACTATAGCAGGATTACAAGAATATTAAAATATTTAAATGTAATAGGATTATCAAAACTCAGTGCGATTATAGTCAATAAATTAGAAGATGAGATCGATGGCGTAGATGGGGAACTAAAGGAAAATAGTGAAATAAAACGCTCATTGCATACGTTTTGGAAAAATATATCAAATAATTAATTAATTAATTAATATTTGATATTTTTTTCTCACGTATATATATAACATGGTCAAAAAAGTAAATTCAACCGGTACTAGAGCCCAAGTATGGCACGGAACTGCTAAATCCACAACAGGTGGGTTACACAAAGGAGACTTAATGAAAAATAAACATGGTAGAATTGTATCAAAAAAGAAGCACGCCGCGGGTAAAAAAGCACTCAAATATTTACACAATGCTGGATATATCGCAAAGAAAGGTTCTTTCGGCACTAAAAAGTCTGGTACAACTAAAAAAAAAACTAAAACATCATTAACAAAGGCAATGTTTAATAAATTGGACTCCAATAAAGATAAGGTCATAGACTATTCGGAATTTATAAAGGGTTTAAAGTCGCAGAAGGGGGGGGGGAAACCCATCAATTGCGGATGGAATCAAACTGAAGATACTCCGTTTTCACATACCTGTGATAGGTGCAGGGGGGAGGGTATCGTGTGGGTGGAGTTCGACGAAGAGGGCTATGGGGTTGAGTACATACAATGTACGACGTGCACCCCGCCCGGGGCTAGCCGCGGCAAAGGAATGTGGTGGTGCCCACCGCCCGGCAAAAAGAAAAAGAAGAAGAAGAAGACTCGCGGCGGGTACTAAAGGATAATAGTGAAATAAAACGCTCATTGCATACGTTTTGGAAAAATATCAAATAATTAATTAATATTTGATATTTTTTTCTCATGTATATATATAACATGGTCAAAAAAGTAAATTCAACCGGTACTAGAGCCCAAGTATGGCACGGTACTGCCAAACACACAACGGGGGGTTTAACAAAGGGTAACTTAATGAAAAATAAACATGGTAGAATTGTATCAAAAAAGAAGCACGCATTGGGAAAAAAGGCACTCAAGCATTTACACAATGCCGGATACGTTGCCGTAAAAGGTAAATTCGGTACTGGCAAAAAAGCTAAGAAATCTAAAACTGGCAAAAAAGCTAAGAAATCTAAAACATCATTAACAAAGGCAATGTTTAATAAATTGGACTCCAATAAAGATAGGGTCATAGACTATTCGGAATTTATAAAGGGTTTAAAGTCGCAGAAGGGCGGGAGTGCCCGAGCTCCCAACTGGGTACTCCAAGACTATGGGGGGGGGAGGCTTGTGTGGATGGATCTTTCCTCGGACCGGGGGCAGTACGATAGGCCGGCAGGCGTCGCGCCTCGATCTCGCGCAGCGCGTGTCCTCATAGGAACCGACGCTCCCAGTACGGATGCGCAGATAGCCACCTACCGCCGTGATCTAGCGCGCGAGGAGGAGGTGGCAGCGGCAGAGAGGGTGCGAGTCACCGAGCCGGGGTGCCCAGTTGCTGGCTGCGGATGGTCGCAAAATTTGGAAAACAATTGGCTGTACTCACATGGATGTGATGCGTGTAACGGAGGGGAGTACGACTACGATGGGACTTGTGAGAAGTGCAAGGGTCACGGAAGGTGGTTTTGCCCTTGGCGCGAATAGTGACGCCAACTACTTCATCTTAAATATTATAACATATATGTTACTTTCTGTGAATGTAGTCATAAATTCACCTTGATTGTTTAAATAGTTGGACTAAAGAAAATATCAAGTATTCGTAATCCATTATCATTAAATTATTATATATATATATTATATTACATGTATTCTAAAATTGTCAATCCCAATACTGGTAGAAAAGTTTCTACAAAAAGTAAATTAGGACAGAATATATTAAGAAAATATATTAATTCACTATATTATATTAATAAAGGGGGGGGGTTAACAAAGGGTAACTTAATGAAGAACAAGCATGGTAGAATCGTATCAAAAAAAAAACACGCATTGGGAAAAAAGGCACTCAAGCATTTACACAATGCCGCTTCGGAATTTATGAAGGGTTTAAAGTCTCAGAAGGGTGGTATGAGGACAGAGGAAGAGGAAGAGGCAAGCGCGCTGCTGCAGCTGCAGTCGGTGGCGGCGACTACGGGTGGTGTGATGGCAGATAAGGGTGGTATGAGGGCAAATAGTAGCCCGACGAGTGTCACCGAACTCCCACTGAAAACCCGGCCTCCGCCGCTTTGGACGTCCCACGTCAGCGTCGCATCTCCGGAAGAGTGGTACCCACCATTTGTGGAGGCGCAGATGAGCGCCACCAATATCGACTCCCGCGACCAAGCAGCGAGGGGCGGTTGGAATGGGACACCGCTCTCTGTGCGGGGGACGTCCGGGTTCCACCCGACGACGCGCTTGTACGGGAGTAGTTCCAAATGGGTACACCTAGACAATGGGGGAGGAGACGTGTACTGGTATAATACTGGTACGGGAGCGAGCCAGCAGGAGGTGCCGCCAGGTCAAGATCCAGACGTGCCCGTCACGTTGGCAACTGGGGTTGTTCGCAGCACGCCAGAGGAGATAGCCTTGTTGCGTTTCGTAAATTGGGAGGACCACCGCATGAACCGGGAAAGAAATTCCTTGAGCGGGCGTCACCGCGATTGTTTCTCAACCGAGCATGATCGGGAGTGCCTCAAGAAATTTCTTTCCCTCCTTCCCCGTTATAATTTCGCGGACTATCCTTGGCCGGAGGAGGACGAAGCATCCGAGCGGCGTGACGGAAGGCGATGATTGGTGAGGGTCATGTTACCATTGACCACTCTAAACTCTAAATATTTATCTAATAAACCTAATTCGACATAAATATACGCCAATAGTGCTGAACTTGATCGCCACTACTTCATCTTAAATATTATAACATATAATATTAATGAAAAAAGTAGCATTTAACAATATTGTCAATGTTAAATATTACTCTGTAAATGAAAGAAATAAACCTTTTTTAGAAAAGTTTTTAAATATATTTTTAATTTTACTAATTAGTCTCGGACTTCTATACTGGTAGTTGTCGGTTCTGGTTTTTTATTTAAATAGTTATTGTATTTTTTTAAATTGTCTACTAAATCAGTAGAACATATTGTACAAACCTTTTCTATAGAGGCGGCATAGTTTCTTTTTATTATCCACTGTAAAGCAAAAAATATATATATAAAACCCGCTATAAATTTAGCCACACTTGCGTTTGTAATAAAAAGTCCTACAGGTTTATTAAGGATGGTTATATAGGTTATTAATGTGAATATACCCATTGATATAAATGCTGTAAATATACCATGCAATAAACTTCGAAGTTTACCCACTTTTTTACATTTTTTTTTTGAAGCATTTACCGATACGTATAACCCAAATAAAAATGATAATGTACCTAAAAAAATTAATTGGGTAGTAATATTCTTAGGAAGAATAAAAGAGACGAATGTCATAACCGTTATTGTAAATATAAAACAGAGTGATGATAAACTTTTCTTCATTATTATAATATAAAGATAATAATATGGAAACTCCTCCTTCTGATATTCCTAATATTTCTAATGAATTAAAAACTACTATATTTAATAAAAGGAGTATAGTATTTAATATTATAGCTATTATCATTTTTATTATATTTTTAGTAATATTCGTCCACATCTTTCGCGACGATAAAAAAAGGTATACAAAAAAATATATATTACGTAAACTTTTATTTATTAAGAGAAATACTTGATATTTAATATATATATATATAGTAAATTATGTCTAAAAAACCTAAAAGAGATTATAGAACAGGACGAATAACAATAGAGCAGGCCCGGAATAGATTTCATGAATATTATGACCAGAAGGCGGAGCGTGGAAAATATACTACACCATTAGGATTATTTAGGGCTAAATTATTTGATATGATGTATACTAAAAAGGATAAATTTTTAATTAAATGCAATAATACAAACACTTATGATGCCAAGAATGATATAAACCCGGGTGAATGCGAGAAAGGTTCTGTGAAATATATGTTAGAGGCGGGACCCAAAACGTTTGACGCCCAACATGTAGATGCCTTCGATGAAGGAGTGAAATTTAAGTTGGAGAACGCAGAGGGTGAAGAGCTTGGACCATATGAATCTAAGGGTGCTACTAAAAAACTCCCCAAGATTGACGATGCTGTTGATGCTAAAGATATAGGGGGTCCCCGAGTAAATAAAAAAAAACTATATGTAGAGTATTTTAAAAAACAATATAACGCTCGCGTCGCCGAAGATATGACCCCTGGTGGTCATAAAGGTTTAAAAGCCGCTATACCACGAGTTCATCGTGCTCCTCCTAAAGGTTCGGGAAATAATTTAGTAGATAGATATTGGGATAATTATGATAAACAGAACGAGGTTGGTGAACTCGCACCTAACTATAAAAGGAGAAACAAGAAAAAATCTGTTGCTGAGGTAAAATTATTAGATTTTACGATAGGTTCAGTGGATTTTAATGCAACAGAAGACTTGCTGTTTGATGAAGATGATTTAGATATTCATAAAACTTATAAATTGTATAAAAAAGGCGATAAAATATTAATACAGGATAGCCGTAGTAAATTATTTATAGAAAGTGACGGAAATACAGAATATGACACTCAAATAAATTATCTTCAAAAACTAGGATTAATATTAAACAAGGAACCCTTGGTTTTTAACGAAGACCTCGAGGGGGTTATATTATTTAATCTTAAATTTAAAAAAACAAACAGATCCAAAAAAATATTATTAATCTTAACTTTAAATGTCACTAAGGGAGAATTAAGTTATGACGATGACGAAATATCTAATGAAAACTTTAAGAATTGGTATACGGAATGGTTAGAAAGTGAAGGAGGTAAACCTAAACTTCTAGATTTCTGGATTAATTATGGTCCTGCTGAAGATTACGAATCTATAATTGTAGAACCTATAAAAGAATTACAACAAGGGGGTACTATCCATTTATATGGTGGCACGGAATATTCGTCTTCATCAGATGAATATTCTATTGTATCCTCGGACGAGGAATAATTCGAAATATAAATATATAAGTAATATATATATTTATACTTATGGAAGATAGTAATTTACTACAGTTTGATAAATTTTTAAAAAACAGTATTTTACACGAGGTAAATCCTAAAGACAAATTTTTAGAATTGGTGAAGACATATTATAAATTAAAGCATAAAAATGAACAATTTTTATCAAATCCTAAAAAAAAAGAGCGGACTATACCCGATTTTGAAGCAATGACAAGAGGGGATTATGACGAGGATACTAATTCCGGGAAAAGTATTAAAACTAACCTTCCGTTAAAATTTGAGGAGAATAACACCACTTTAAAACTCTGTATTAGAGATAATCAAAATATAAAAGATATTATTGAAATAAATATTAATTTAAATACTGTATCTCCAAAAAAACCTGAATTTGAAAATATTACAAAGGAGCATTTGCTATACAAAATTGGCAGTGTTAAAAATAAAAAAAATATGATAGAGAGTTTAGTCGCGGCAGGAAAAGATAATGAACTACTTGAATTAAGAGAATATTGGGTATTATTAAAAAAAGAAGTTGAAAAATTTACAGAGGGTTATTCCGAGTTTATAGAAATAAAACATGCTAAAGATAAAAATTTAGATGCATTCCACGCAAACGTTATAGCGTCCATTAATAGAAATGAACTTATTGATTTTGAAAAAAATCTATTACTATCATCATTAGTAAAAACTCATAGCAGTAATACTGCAAATATTATTCAATATTATATAGTTATTAATATAATTATAAATAAATACAATAAAGCTCTATCAATTTTAATTAATAAACCTGTTAAACATAATCTAATTGGTTCAGTAGTTTATCATAAAAGTAAGATAATTGATAAAGACAACGTATTTATTGTAAAAGAGCAGATTTCCGATTCATTAATTAATGTACTCGATATTGAAGGTAATATTAATAAGGTGAATATAGATAGTTATGATAAAATTTATGGCAAATTAAAAACACGTATTGACGATCCGGTGAATATTGCCCGCAAAACACTGATTGATAAATCGGCTATTACAGTAACTAAAACAATTTTAGATAAAACTTTTAAATTAAAACATACAGGTGATATCAAATATATAGAAGTAAAGAGAAAGACATTAAAATCTCATAATGATGTAGTTGATGAGCACCCAGTGCAAGATGTAGAATCTTCACAGGAAATTATTAAAAGTCCTGAATATAAATTAATTAGTTCGCTTAGTTCATTGGATACTTTTATACCGAGTGATTTAGAAGGGGCAATATATATTTACCCTAATATATTTCATAGAGTTATAGGAGACGGTTATATTAATTCTATAAAACAAGGTACTTTCATAAAAGAAGACTGTGAAGACTGTGACGATAATTTAAATAAAATCGATGATTGGAGAAATAAATTAACGAAATCATATGTTAATATATGTTCTAAAAATGGTGAAATAATACCTATAGTGTTAGATAAAAAACTTTTCTCATCTGTCGCACATTATTATGTATATTATTCAAATAAAGATAATAAAAAATTGGCAGACCAGTATTTATTTAATAATAAAAGGGGTCAAACATCCATTACACCTTCTGATTTTGAATTGGAATTAGATAATGGGGAATGGGATAAGACTGAAAATATTTTAAATATACCAAATCACATATATGAACTTTTACGAATAACCGCTGCTAAATTTATTCAAGACGATGAAATGAAAAGAATATTAATACGTACAGGAGATGTTCAAATAATTAATGCCTGTTTTGAAAATTTTTTGACAGGTGAATATGAAATTTCGAAGGAATTAATAATGGTAAGAAAGTATATACGGGATGATATCATTTCAAATTTCTATATAAATTTTTTAGAAGATCAAGAACTATCTAAAATAACCAGACAAACAATTATACATAAACAAATACCACAATTTATGTCTATTAAAACAGATAAAATTATTAAAAAAATCAAAGGAAAAAAAGAATCGAGTAAAGAACCCGATGTAAGAATCCCAACAGGGGTTTCAAAAATATTTGAGCGCGGTGTTAATAGAAAATTACAATTAAAAAAATTAGAGTCGTATACAACCGATGTATTGGGTAAATATCTGTACAATGTTCCTGGGGATGGTAATTGTTTATTCTACGCCGTTGCTTGTGCGGCGTTTTATAATAACACTTTTGATAATTTACGAGGGGAACTTAAATCAGTATTAGAGGGAACTTTAGTTGCCGAATTATGTCACGTCACTGTAAATGATAGACTCAAGCAAATACCTATATTAAAAAAAACCGCATTGGTTTTAAAAAGTATTGTTAGTGAAATAATACAGTATAATTATGATGCATTTCTATTATTTTTTAAGAAACATAAAATTCCTAAGGGATTAGACGATGCTGCTAAATTAGAAAAAATGGATATGATAATCCAACAACAGGCAGTTGGACAGCAAGCAAATGTATTAAATTTTATACATTCCCTTCTCGTAGACATAGAACACACTGATAATTATAATGATATAAATGATTATATTACGGCAATCGCGGCGGATGCTAATGAACTAAGAGAATATACAAAGGGTTGGGGGGGAGACGTTGAATTACAAATATTGTCGGCATTATTGTGTTTAAATATAAACACTTATCCAAGCAATTCAGTCGATATATCCGACTTAGATAACTATTATAATGTAAAATACAAAAAAACTATAAAAATTTGTTTACTACCAACTAAATATAGTAAATGTTGCTCCAGTGTAACTGAAATTGATTTGGGATATTTAGAACAACCTCCGCAACATTATTTCGCTATTGTAGATTCAGATGATTTAGAAGTTACTTTTCAGTCAATTCTAGAAGATGTAGATAGTGACGAGGAACAATCTAATTTACAAAAACTTTTGCATATGGGTTATGAATTTGAACTTGCTAATAATGCTTTACGACTAAACCAAAATAATTTAGATATGGCATTAAATTACATTTTCCAGATTTTACAAAGTAATGTGGACTTATTGGAAAGTGACGACATGTATAACTATAAATTCCAAACAAATGAATTGGCTGTACCTATAAATAATAAGTCTACTGACTATACTCAAAGTTGTTATATAGCACAGTTTCATGAAGGAAGTGAAAATAGTTATTATCAGAATTATAGTTTTCTTGAAGGTACCCACGATTATATACAGTGGTTATTTCCTATGAAACATTTATCAAGAAACAATCCTGATCCCAGAACTGTACTTAAAATAAGTGAGTTGGAATTTATGAAAGACAGTGAATTGGTGAAAACTAATTTATTCAAATCACTACGTACAATGATGGATTTCTTTGGCGGCACATTAGAAATGAAGTATGATTATACATATCCGGAACCAATGTATTATGATTTACAATTGCATGAAAATGCTCATGAAAGATTGGTAAATTTAAACAATCATTCTCATAATTATTTACGGATAACAAGAATATTAAATTATTTAAATTCAATGGAACATTATGAACTGCAATATTTAATTATCAATTTTTTTATAGACCATATATTTGTAAATAATCATAATATAGTATGGAATGACGCAATCATTGCTTCATTAAGTGAACATTGGTTAGACGAAGTTACTAATCCTGATGAGAAATTACGATTTCAACAGGCGGTAACAGTGTATAAAAAACAGTTAGAACGGCGTCGTAAAGAAGGTATTCAGTTTGGTGGACAAAACGTAAAACAATTTAAACCTTTAGAAAACAAATATCTTATGTTCCCATTTAAATACAAAACAAAACTGTATAATATTGTTTATGTTATCTACGCCGATGACACCTTGGATAAAAGGGTTGAGATAATAGGCATAATGCATTCCTCTAATAAAATAATGTCTAAAAAAAATATTAAAAAAAATACTGTATTGGATAAATTATTAATAAAAGTTCATAAAAAATTATTTGATGGTAAACTAAAAATTCCCAAAAAGAAAATAATTAAACTAGAATATAAACACGACCTTGGTAATAATAATATTGAGTTGAATGGGAAAGTAGTGGGAAAAATGACTGATAAAAAAAAAATTATATTTAATTAAATGGACATTTATTAAAATAAAAAATATATATATATATTTTAATAGATGAAAACGAATAATTCTTTAGATTTAATAAGTGATATCAATGCTCAAGTATCAAAACTTAAGAAAAAAAGTCACAGAGGTGGGGCATTAAAAAAATTAGAAATGTTACAAAATATAGACTATAAATTTTTAAATAAAACAGAAAAAAATATTTTAAAATTACAGTTAAATAAACTTATTGGCGGTGCAAAAACGAATAGTGTTGTGAGAAAAATTAGTTTTAATATATTTGATAAAAAATCTATAAAAGTCAAGTCACCAAGGAAAAATCAACACGGTGGGAAGAGAAAATTACTAGTAAAAAAAACAAAAGATGTTAATACAAACGGTGCATTATCATATGAACTTGAAAATATTATAGGTGGAGCAAAAGAATATGAAGTTAATAAAGATATCCAAGCAATATTAAATATGGCATCCGATGTTAATTTAATTGATACTCAGTATATAGATAATATGGTAGGTGGGTCAATGAAAGCCGACAGTTGGATTAAAAGAAAGACAGCGACAGAGACAGGACCGAATGAAATTAAAACTGGCGCGACGACTGGTGTTGATGAACTCCGCTCGCATTATGAGTCTGCTGATGCCGTGGCGGACAGTGACAGCGAGGTTCAGAATCTCACCGACGTAATGGGTGCAGCAGGTGCGGCAATGGTCGCGGACGAAGGTCATAGTGGTGATAGTTCCGCGACCGGTGTCGATGAGAAAAAGTGTCTTGGACCGGGTCCATGTGACTGCGCTACATGCAAGGCGGGTGATGAACGCCTTGGGTGCCATATGTGCGATTCGGATAGCGAAAGTTCTGCCAGTCCCGCGGCAGTTTTACCTGTAGAACTTTCTAGTGTAGAAGATAAAATTATAGCAAAGACCGATGTAACGGGTGCAGCAGGTGCGGTCTTGGGTGCCGTCGAGGGATTATCAAAAGACGCCGGAACAGCAGGTCTTCTTGATATAGAAGGTAAACTTAAAGCAAAGACCGATGT
>Ga0114998_10000075_pt1 | contig 55416 bp, 55 predicted proteins | sample ArcticOcean_MG_C_5_FD_87044 | JGI IMG/M metagenome (GOLD analysis project Ga0114998, IMG submission 87044) | Marine microbial communities from western Arctic Ocean - ArcticOcean_MG_CB4_138 | ecosystem: Environmental > Aquatic > Marine > Oceanic | place: Arctic Ocean: Canada Basin | collected... | reverse complement strand
CAGGCATGGTTATCAAAGGCTGGGACGAAGGCGTGGCCGGTATGCAAGTGGGCGGCGCGCGCACCCTGATCATCCCGCCAGAACTGGGCTATGGCGCTCGTGGTGCCGGTGGCGTGATTCCACCCAATGCCACGTTGAAGTTCGATGTTGAACTGATGGCCATACGCGGCTAACAACAGCACCTGCAAGCCACTGCGTTTTATGACGTGGACTTGGCGCTTGTGTTGCGCAGCAAGCGTTGCAAATGCGGGCGCAGATGCAAAAAACCCCGGTACATGACCTCAAGCACTGAGGTCACACCGGGTAAGCGGGCGAAACGCCCTAGCCATCGCCAGCCGGGCATGGCAAGCCACAAGGCTACAAATGCGGCAGCACCACTTAACAACTGCCCATCTTTTTGGCGCACATGAAATCTAGCCATATAGAGAGCTTGCTCTTCGGCGCTGATGTCTTCGCCTCCCTTGCTCACATCTAACCATTGCACAGGTTGCAGCGGTATGAGTGACTGATACACCCCAATTTCTCGGCGGCACAGTGGACACGCGCCATCAAACAAGACGGTGAGTTCATTGCATGGCGTGCTGTTGTCTGTGGCGGCTTGTGCAGTCATATTGATGGTCTCTGGTGGCAAAGTAGTTTCACAGTTAACACGCTGTTGACGTCACGTCTTTAAGGCACCAGCCATTGCCAAGCATCAGCTTGTAGTGTGGCCCGCCTATGTCCGCTTGGTGCCAGCTCTAGCCAGTCCATGACAACAACCTGCAGGGTAATGATGGCGAGGTTGTGCTGCTGTGGGGACTGTGGGTCAACCAACACCTCATCTGTGGTGGCTGTATCGCCCAGCACGTCACCAGGCGCGAGCAGCGACACATAGTCACCTGCCGCCCTGGACTGGCGCACCTTGGCCCAGGCTGCATCGACTTCAGGCCCGCTGCGCTGCACAGTGGCAACGGCACTTACTCTGAGCTGCCAGCTCAACCGTTTACTCCAAAATGTCAGCGCAGCGCTCGGGTTGTCGTCCAACTCGGCCACTTTGGGGCTGCGACTGTCCGTATAAAGGTGAAATGTACGCGCCAGCGTATCCACGCCCCGCAACACCACCATGCGTGCTTGCGGCTGAGCCTGTTGATCGACCGAGCTCAGCAGCGGTGTGCGCCACTCGTGGTGGCGGTCGTGGGGGGCACGCTGCAACTCCAGCCATATACGTTGGCGAATATCTGATGCGGTGACAGGGGTTGTTTGCAAACTGTTCAATCCAACTGACGCGTCCAAGTAGACGCAACATGGTTATTACAAGCGCAATCGCTGTTAAACCTAGGGATAACCATATGACGTTGTTGGTCATAGACCCAGAGGCAACGCATAAATTGGCCTGTGCTTATATGCTTAACAAGCTAGGAATAGCAAGTCCTCTTGATTTGAATTGTGTGTATGGCCCTGTATGTGGTCCGATAAAATTAAAGGTTGAACGTGTTAGAAACCATCTGTGACGTCATGCTCGATGCATACAAAAGAAACTGGATTACGAGCCGGGATGGCAATGTCAGTATTCGTCATCACGACAGAGACCACTTTTACATCACGCCAAGCGGCATACGCAAACAAACGCTGCAACCCGATCAATTTAAGAAAATAAAGATCAAGCCCACTGATTCCAACCAAGTTGGCGAATGGGAAGAAATGGCTTACACCGACATCAGTAGCAAGCTGACACCGTCGGGTGAAATACCACTGCATTTTGGTTTGCAACAAAACATGGGGCAACACCACAATGATGTTCGTGTCGTGGTGCATGTGCACCCTACCTACTGCATTGCCGCCATGCACGCGGGCATAGATCTGTCGACCATCAGTGATTCGTTCCCAGAACTCAACCGATACACCAAGGTGGCACCCAATGTGGGCGATGTAGCCCCAACCAGCCAACAGCTTGCCGATGAGTGTTTCAACAACTTGGCGTTAAAGGCTGACGGGCATATCGGTTACGATATTGTCGGCATAAAAGGGCACGGCGTCGTAGCAATTGACACCAGTCCATGGCGTGCCTACGAGCACATTGAGCGTTTAGAGCATATTTGCAAGATTGTTCTTGCCAGCAAGAATTTTTAAAGAAAGAAACCAACGTGAAAACATTAACCGCATTGGCATTGTCCGTTCTCCTCATGACACCAGCCATAGCTGCCGACGTAAACGCCGGAAAAGCCAAATACGCGACCTGTATGGGTTGCCATGGTGCCAAAGGACAAGGCGGTATGGGCCCAGCGCTGGCTGGACAAACCACAGCTGCCATTGAAATGAAACTGAAAAAATACCGCAACAAAGAAAAAATTGGTGCACAAAGTGCGCTAATGTGGGGTATGTCAGCTGGCCTGAGTGATGCTGATATTTCAAATCTAGCGGCATACACGGCGTCGCTTAAATAAAGCAACGTCTATTGAGTATCTTGATTAAAACCACACAACCCAAGTGCAACCCTTTGCATTTGGGTTGCGCTGAAGTGGTTTTCTTCAACTGTCTTACCCAGCAATACACTGTCGCATCGTGCGTTCAATGACCCGCACACGGTTCGCGTGGCTGCCAACAAAACTGTCCAACAGCTCTATTGTTTGGCTGACACACTTTTGCCAAACAAATTCCCCTGATCATTTGTCGCATCTGCGTGGCCACGCCACGCACCCAAGTGCCGTTTACAAGGCCGCACTGAACGACAATCGGCAGCGTTGTACCGAGCAACACATGATTCACAACAGAAACATATGGAATGACCCCTTGCTAACCAAGCAAGATCGCGGATAAATCGGGCCACCAACGGCTGCCGTGATGGACGGCTAGAAACAACCCACTATGTTTCAAGACGCTTTCTAAAACACCGTCTTTATAGACGATGATGCTTGTATGCAAATACATTCACCGTTGATCAAGTGGGAAGAGTCTGGCCAGAGTTATGAGGCTGTGTGGCGCTCGCCCACGCAAGCCATGCCCACCAACATAGTGGTAGCTGACGATACGCTCAGTGCCGACAAAGCTTATAAGCTGATCAAAAGCGGCACTGGGCTGCTGTGGCGCGGCGACTTTCACAATGCCCGTCAGTTGGTGCTAGCGCTGGCACGGCGCTTAGACAGAAAACCCAGGGGGCGGACGCCAAAAACAGGCAACATCCCGCACGTTCAGAACAACACGGTTGCATCGACGCGCGCCGCGTTTTCACAGCACCGAGCAACACAGGAGCGACGCGCCGTGATGCTGGGGCGTGTGTTGCTTCAATTTGAGGCCGATCACAGCTTGAAGCTGCGCCGCGCACCAGATGCCAGAGTTGCCATCACGCAAGCGTGGGGAGCGCCAGATGGCAACTTATCGGTTGCGTCCATCAAAGACTTACAAGGCATGATTGGCGCTCACGAATGGCAAAAAAAGGGTGTGAGCATTCCATTTCTAGGCGCCAGCATTCACCCGCACTACGGCGTGTACTCTCCGCTGCGGGGAGAGTACATTGCACTCATTGCCGCCGCTGCGCTCAGCCCAGAAGCAACCACCTTGGCCTTTGATATTGGCACAGGCACTGGTGTCATCGCCGCCGTCTTGGCCAAACGCGGTGTACAAAAAATTGTAGCCACAGACATAGAGCCACGGGCTATCAAGTGCGCCCAAGACAACCTCACGCGTTTGGGCTTTGGTCAACAAATCGATGTTGTGACCGCCAACTTGTTTCCACCTGGTCGCGCAGCGCTCATTGTGTGTAACCCACCTTGGCTGCCAACACCTGCAAACGCAACCATAGAGCGTGCGGTGTACGACCCGGACAGTGCCATGTTGCGTGCGTTCTTGAGTGGTTTGTCATCACACTTGACACCGGGCGGTGAAGGCTGGTTGGTCTTGTCTGACCTGGCCGAGCACTTGGGCTTGCGCAGTCGCGAGGAATTGATGGCTTGGGTTGCTGAGTCTGGACTGCGAGTGCTTGACAGGCATGACGCGCACCCCACCCACCCAAAATCCGCAGACCCCAGCGACCCTTTGTTTGTTGCGCGCAGCAAAGAGGTGACCTCACTGTGGCGTCTGTCGCCAGTCTAGAACTTGCGCAATAGCCACGACACCCACGAGGTGGCCGTCTGGAATCCTTGCCGTTAGGCCAACTCGTTGGTGACGTCCATCAGCTCGAAAGACGATGGCTCTGGCAGCAATGAAGACAGCGTTCGCGAGACACGCTGCAAGCGGGGATCGTCTAACTGGGCCTCGTCGCAGGTGTCATTCAGGCAAAAGAACGGCAACTCGCCAAACTCACCCAGCAACTTATCAAATTGCTTGTGTGCGCCAGGCTCACCCGTGCTGATATGCATAGGGTTCAAAATAATTTGCTCTGCATAGCCTTGGAGCACCATCCAACGAGGCACCAAATCTGGAACGATGGCTGGGCACTGCCATGACCTGAATGCCGTGGAGCGCACACGCTCAAACAACTCTGAAGCGATCACTTCCAGCTCGAACATCGCACTTTTAATCATCGGGCGTGGTGCATGTGAATAGACGCGCGCGTCATGCCGGTAGTTTGGGTAGCGTTGTGACAACCAATTTTTTGACAAAATAGAGGCGTTCACCAAGGCTGTTTCGTTGGGCTGAAAATGTGAGAAATTGGGCACGGTCATGTGCTCGGTAAACACCTTTAACCGGTCGCCAAACCACCAGTCAATATCGACAGTTTCACCAAAAAAAACGTCGTCATTCAAATACAGAAAACGCTCTGACAAACCCGGTATGAGGTGCAAGTACGATTCAATGTTGCCTGAGTCGAATACGGCACCTGCAGTTGGCGCCATGAGACTTGCATGGTCAACCAAGGTGATGCGGTCTGATGGCTGCAGCCACTTTGGAACTTGTCCGTCGGTTACAAGGTAAATATGGCCATGGTCTGGGAAAAATTTTTCAAGTGCCCGTAAATTAAACAACAACTCACCGTTGTCGCGGTAACGACCCGCCACATTACCAAATACGGCTAATTCATTCGGGTTGTCCTGAATCCAAGCCTTATAAGCGACGTGCCGCTTGGCTTGCCACACGGGGTCTGAACCGTCTACCCACAGGTAGACGATATCGATTTGTTCTTTCAAACCACTTGCGTACGCGCTACTGACTTGCATGGTCTACCCCCATGCACACACGAGTCTGGATTGGTATTGCTAGACTCCGATCATCGACAGCTCTGTTATATTGTTCGTTGTGCATTGGCGTATCTGGCGGATTGTGTGTGCTTGGCTGTTGCGCTGCAGTTGTTAGCGCCCAGCCATACAGCTTGTAATGAATCTGTGGGAATTTATAAGTAATTTTAACAGTTGGCCAGACCGTTACGCTTGGGGCTAGCCCTGATCTCAACAGGCGTCATTCATGTGGCCAATACGACAATGGCAGCGTTGTAGGCTAGGCATTGACACATACAGCGCCAACAAGAACAGCCATGCATATATGCCTGAAGATATTGAATGGCAACAGTCCGATTTTTAGATGTTGTTTGACCCAACTCAAACGCAACCAAGCCACCCACTGTAAAAAACGCTTGCGTTAGTACATACCGCCAAGTTTGACGGCAAGGCAACGAGGACATGTGCCGCCCAATGCACTAGCTTTGGTCCGCGTTCACAGGATAAACAACTTGGCTCACTGCGAATATTTTCCAACTGCCAGACGTTTTGGTTAACGCGTAAAAAACATCGTAGTTCTCTATAACACTGCCATCTTGCCTAACCCTGGTGCCTGAGCTGGTGACGTGCGCTTTATTGCCATTGACACCCGCTACCGTCGACGTGATGTTGACCGTCGTGTGCCAGCCAGTCTCTTCCATCATGTGTTTGGGCGACATCGGAAACTCGCTGCACAAACTGGTATGGCCGTCACTGATGAGCGAGAGAGGATACGCAATTGTGGCATTGATACCGTCCATATCATTGGCCAAGAAACACTGCAGATAAGCGTCAATTGCTTGGCTTACTTCGACCTCGAGTTCAGCTCGGGTTGTCACGTGTGGTGTAGTCATAGGGGTTTTGTAATGGTGAACGGGGATACGGAACATGCATCGTACAGTGAACACACACCACCGCTTCTGACTGCTGCACTTAAGAATTGGTAAGTCAATGCCTTGTCGCACGCCATGCACGGCATCTCCAGCCAAGAGCATCCCGAGCTCATGGCCTTGGTTGAATGTTCAGTACCCGCAGTTATGTGCACCAGCAGTTTTACTTCGGCTACTTACAGTTTGTAACTATTTCTTACAGCCGATGCACATGGGCAAAGTCTTGGCACATTCGATAAACCTGCGGGCAGAAGCCTCAATCAGCTCAATCCTTAGTCGCTGCGTTGTTGCCCATGTTTTAGGCATATTGCGCCCGCCTTCTGAACATGTTGACGCCTACACTCCCGCATGCAGGGACCGGTTACAACATGAGCGACTGCACCCGTTTTTTTACACAAGGAGTTTGTATGGGCAATGAAATTCTTTACCTGTCGTTGTACGGCGTCTTGGTCCTTGCGACCGTCTTGGCACAAGTGCTGGCCGCCTTGCTGCAAGTTGGCCTACCCACCTTGGCTGGTAACAGAGAGGCGTTGCTACTCACTGGCGTTGCAGGCCGGCTAGAGCGCTCTGTCAACAACGCCGTCGTGGCCCTGGCCATGGTGGCGCCCGCCGTCTTTGCGGTCATACTGACGCAAACCACCAGTGCACACACCGCCAGTGCCGTACTGGTGTTTTTAATAGCCCGTCTCGCCTACGCGGTAACCTACGCTTTTGGCATTCCATATCTGCGCACACTGACCTGGCTGATTGGCTTTGGCTGCACCTTGTTCCTGTACACCGCAGCCCTGGATGTATAGCGTGAGTAGCGTGAGTAGCGTGAGGCGCTAAGTCGGCGTCGCCATGCGCTGCAGGCGGGCAGCCTCCTCATCGCGGGCGTCGTCAATTTCGCGCATCACACCGTCTACATCGACCGCACCGCCGGCATGCACATACTGACCGGTCAGCACTGAGTCAACGCGCAGCATGCCGCCTTGGTACAAGTCCCATATTTCGTGGCCGTAATCGGTGGTGAGCAACTCTGGGGCAAAACTGCCAAAGAAGTTGCGCAAATTGGCCACATCGCGCAGCAACATACGCTTGGCGTGGTTGTTGCCGGCGGCGTCCACTGCTTGGGGCAAGTCAATGATCACAGGGCCATCCTCGGCCAGCAAAATATTGAACTCGGACAGGTCACCATGCACAACACCAGCGCACAGCATGCGCACCACTTGCATGCACAACATCGCGTGATGCACCAAGGCGTCCTCTGGCGTAAAGACCACATCGTTCAGTCTAGGGGCCGCATCGCCATTGGCATCGGCGACCAACTCCATCAGCAACACACCATCAAAGAAATTGAACGGTTCTGGCACCCGTACACCAGCACCTGCCAAGCGGTATAGCGCATCTACCTCGGCACTTTGCCAAGCCGCCTCTTGCGCCTGGCGGCCAAAGCGCGAGCCTTTGGCCATGGCGCGTGCCTGACGAGAGTTTTTAACCTTGCGGTTTTCGGTGTAGTCCACCGCTTGGCGGAAACTGCGCTCAGTGGCCTCTTTATAGACCTTGGCGCAACGGGTCTCATCGCCACAGCGCACCACATAGACCATGGCCTCTTTGCCGCTCATCAGTTGGCGCACAACAGCGTCGATCAAGCCCTCTTCAATCAGTGTTTGCAGTCTTTTTGGTGGTTTCATACCGCTATTTTGCACTGCTGACGACAACTGCGAGTGCGCAGCTTGCACTGGCCCTGCTGCTTGACAGCTGGGCCGTGGCGTTACTCTTTGCCGGGTGCCGCGTAAGCGCCTGCGATGCGAGCCGCTTGGATCGCTTTGTCGATGTCAAAAGATGGCATGAATAAGACATCGTCCCAGCTGCCAGACAACAGAAAGATAGACCGAATACCAGCGGCTGTCTCGACGCAGTCCACTTCCAATTCGGCCAACACGTCGTACTGCCCTTGCAAATAATGCAACGACACCACCTGCCCGCCCACTTTTTCAAACAGCGAACTGGTCGCCTTTAGTCTCGCCGCGTAGCTGCTTTGCAGCAAGCCACTAACGCCTTCTTTGCTGTATGTGCCTAGAAAGAAAATTTTCATGATGGTGCTCCGCTGGTGATGAAGGATGGGCTCTCAACTGGCTAGGAGGTGTAGATGATACGCCCTTCCAATGACTGTAGGCATGCACATGTCCACAATATGTCTAAAACCTTGGCATGCTCACCTGCGCCGGACTGGCGCGGTACGTGCCAATGTTTTGACCATTTTAATATTGAGAATGAAATTTAGGAAGCACGCATTCTTGCTGCACCTGCATGCCGACAGCGATATTTAAAAAGGATTCCCCATGACCTACGCCGTTATTTCTAACTGGACATCGACAGTCTCAATTCAATCAACTGAGGGCGATCCCATGCGAGCCATGGCTCGCGACCGATTTGCCCCAGGCGTTATCGCGTTAGGTGCCTTGAATGTGTACTTCATCGCCATCACAGACACGTCCTTCCATGTCGTCACCATTTACCCCGATGAAGCAACTGCAGTCGCAGCGACTGAGCGGCAAAACGCAATTCGAGGGGACGCTGCCGCAGCGCTGCCCGTGCGCATGGTCAGCGATGTGCGCGGCAACGTATTTGCTTCACAGTAAAGCCCTTTGGGTGTGTGAACGTTTGGGTTGGAGATCACCATTCAAGGAGTAAACGCATGGTGCTACAAAAGAAACTGATGGCTTTCCAAGTGCTGGCATCTGTCGTGTACGGACTTTGGTTCATAGCCGCGCCGCAAAGCTATGCCTTGCTAATGGGTGCGTCTGCGGGCGATATCAACGAGCTGGCCAACGGCAATTTGACCATCGTTGGTGTGGGTTTGCTGGTTACCGCTAACGTGTTCAACCTGCTGCGAAAACTGGTCACACCGGATCATTGCGCCACATTCATGCTGACGTTTGCATGTGGTTGGTTGGCCTATGGCATCGGGCAACTTTTCGTCAGCGCGCGCGCGGACATGCTGACGCTAGACAATATGAACGTGCTGCAAGGCATGTTGTTCATTGCGTTTGCAGCCGTGTACTACCTGAAGCGCTCACCCGATCAGCACACAGAGCCAGCACAGTAAGCCGACCACTACAACCAAGATGGCCCGCTTTAGTGGCCGCGTAGCAAGCCGCTGTGTATAGACTGCAGCCAATCCGAGGGCGATACCCCCAACTCATCCCTAATGAGCGTGCGGGTGCGCTCGTAGATGTCCAATGCTTCTGCGCGGTTGCCTCGCTTGCTCAGAATTTGCATCATTAAGCCGGCTGCACGCTCGTTATAAGGCTGACGTCCCAGTATCCGCATGGCAGCCCGCTGCGCGGTCATGAGCTCATGACCATCAAGGTGCAGGCCTGCTTCAGCCATGACCTCGTCGGCATCACAACCAATGGCATCAAACGCGCTGCGTTGCGCGTCGACCCATGTGCCAGTTAAGCCGGGCAAAAACGTCCTGTGAAAAATATGAGAAACCACCTGCGAGGGTGGCCAACTCATCGCCCAGTCTTTGGACTGGGCAGCAGCCTCGGCTCGGTGCACGGCCTCTTTGGCGACCTCTACGTCAATCCATGCCTCTCTGGGCAGCACCAGGCGCAACTCACTGTGTCCTTGTAAGGCGTCCTTGCCCAACGTTTTCCGCAACTTCGCAATCAACGAGGCCAGCGCCGCATCAGGGTCGACTGGCAGCACATCACCCCACAACAGCTCCACCAAGCGTGAGCGTGGCGACTCGACATGCCGGTTGAGCACCAGGAAAGCAAGCAACAAGCGCCCCTGAGGCCCGTAAACCTCGGACTCCATGCGGTTCCCGTTGATACGCAGCGTAAAACGGCCACACAAGTGCACACGGGTTTCCAGACTATTCGACAATGTGTGGCCACTCTACGGGTTGTAGTGTTCGTGCATACTGGAATTGCATAGTTCTTTTTTAGGAGATTGAGAAATGAAAGTTTTAAATTGCGAATGCGGTCAACGTATAACGGCAGACAGCGACGAAGCGTTGATTGAGTCGGTTGGCCAACATGTGCAGACTTCGCACCCTGAATTGGTAGGCAAATTATCGGACGCTGATATCTTAAACATGGCTGAGGAGTTGGAATAAACGCTGGCCAGCGCAATGCTTGATCTCAGCCACGACAAGGCGTGATTGTATAAACAAACATACATTTACATTGCATTTAAGTCCCTTACCAGTCTCGGCCCTTTTCAGTGATTGGTAATTAATGACTATATGAATGAGTGGGTAATACCAAAAACCTGATGATGATCATTAATTAGTTTTAAAAATAATATATATCGCGGCTATAAAACAACAAGCAACCAATGCCCGTCAGCACGCTTAATCCATGGCTGTATGTGGGTACTGGGCCGTCAAGCTTGTGAGGCGTATACTGTTTAAAAACACAGTATATTTATGCCCCCCATCACGCTACTCAGACCGCTCCATACCCTGGAGCAAACCCCACTAGACGTTGCACTAGAGCCCACTGCGCTCGACATGCGACTGCTGACACACCGCATCAGTGCAGGCTTTCCCTCGCCTGCAACCGATTACATGGAGGACGGCTTAGACCTCAACGACTACCTCGTGCGCAACAAGCCCGCCACATTCCTATTCACCGTCAAAGGTGACTCTATGATTGGCGCCAGCATAGAGGCCGACGACAAAGTCGTTGTAGACCGCGCACGCACACCCAAGCACGGCGACATTGTGGTGGCCGTTGTAGACGGCGAGTACACACTCAAACGCTTGTACAAACGCCTACCTCGGGTTGAACTGCATGCAGAAAACCCCGCCTATAGCCCAATTGTGTTTCGTGACGGCAACGAGCTGGTGGTGTGGGGCGTGGTCGTTGGCATGGTCAGGCGCTACAACGCCAAGGGTTAACCCACATGGCAACACCGCAATTTGCGCTGGTTGATGTCAACAACTTCTACGTCTCTTGTGAGCGCGTCTTCAACCCTAGGCTGGAAGGCGTACCCATGGTCGTGCTGTCCAACAACGATGGCTGCGCCGTAGCGCGCAGCAACGAAGTCAAGGCACTTGGCGTGAAAATGGGTACACCGTGGTTCAAGATGCAAGACTTGGCGCGCACGCACGGCATCCAAGCCTACTCCTCCAATTACACGCTGTATGGCGATCTGAGCAGCCGTGTGGTGCGCATACTGCAAGCGTTCTCGCCAGACTTAGAGGTGTACAGCATTGACGAGTCCTTTGTGCGCATAGAGACAGTGGCGCACCTGCACGGTGGTGGCGTCGCCATGGGCCACGCCATGAAACAGCGCATCAAACAGTGGACGGGCTTGCCCGTGTGCGTCGGCATTGGACCTACTAAAACCTTGGCAAAACTTGCCAACCACATGGCTAAAAAGAACGCCGTATTCGACGGCGTATGTGATCTTCACGCCCTGCCCAAGGCGCAGCGCCTCGAGTGGATGCAAGGCATTGAAGTGGGCGAGGTATGGGGCGTCGGCTCTCGCTTGGCCAAACGCCTCGGTGCCATGCACATTCACAGCGTCTTGGACCTGCGCAATGCCTCGCCGCAACACATGCGCACGCACTTCGGCGTGGTCATGCAGCGCACCTGCAATGAGCTGCGCGGCGTGTCTTGCTTGGCCTTAGAGGACGTGGTGCAGCCCAAGCAGCAAATTATGTCGTCGCGCAGTTTTGGCGCACCCGTTGAGTCATTGCAAGAGTTGCATGAGGCTGTGGCCACTTACGTGGCGCGTGCGGCGGTCAAGCTGCGCGAACAACGCAGCGAAGCAGGTGCTGTGCATGTCTCCATTCGAACCAACCAGTTTAAGGAGAATCAAGTCCAATACAACGCCGCCATAACGGTGGCACTGCCCGACGCCACAAGCGACACGCTGGCGCTGACGCGTGCAGCCTCTCAAGGTCTGGCGGCCATTTACCGCGCAGGCTACGAATACAAGAAAGCGGGTGTCATGCTGCTGCTGCTGCGTGACCAACATGCCAGACAAACCGTGCTGTTTGACAACCTTGTGCAGCGAGAAAAATCCAGCAAACTCATGGCGGTGATGGATGCTATCAATGTGGAGTTTGGCCGCGACACCATTCGCGCAAGCGCCAGCGGCACCCAACAGCGCTGGAGTGCACGGTGCGACAACCGGTCACCGCGCTACACCACGCGCTGGGACGAGCTGCCCAAGGTGTACTGAGCCTTCACGCGGCCAAGCTTACAAGCTTACAAACTCACAGACCAGCAACAGCGGCCTTGAGCTTAGAGGTCTCAAGGCGGTTGCCATACTGCCCCACCACCAACGAGGCGCAGGTGTTGGCCAGTGTGGCGGCTTGCACCTTGGTGTGTCCTTGAGACACTGCGTATAAAAACGCACCAGCAAACATGTCGCCAGCACCGTTGGTGTCCAAGGCCTTCACTGGCACACCGGCTACTTCGGTCACGCTTGAGCCTTCAAGCAACATGCAACCTGCGGGGCCACGGGTCAGGCAGACGGTGGTGGCAAGTGTGCTGAGGTGCACACATATAGCGTCAATGTCAGTGGTGTCGCACCACATCTGGGCCTCTTCTTCGTTGCAAAAGAGATAGTCCACGCCGCCATCCAGCATGGCGTCTAGGCCATCGCGGCAAAAGTTAATCATGCTCATGTCACTGAGTGTCAGCGCCAAGGCCACACCCGACTCTTTCGCCACGGCTTTGCCAGCCAACGCAGCCTGTAAGCCTGTAGGTGAGGCGGCCAAGTAGCCCTCCATGTAATACAACTGGCTCTGGGCAATGGCCTGCGCATCCAAGGCATCACGGTCTAATTCAGCGGTTGCGCCCAAATAGGTACACATGCTGCGCTCAGCGTCTGGTGTCACCATCACCGTGCAGTTGCCAGTGGGCGCACCTGCAATCAAGCCACTCTCTAAGTTAGATGTCACGCCATGGCCTTTGAGGTCGGCGGCATAAAACTGCCCCAACTCATCGTCACCCACGCGGCAACTATAAAAAGCCTTGCCGCCCAATTGGGCCAATGCCACCACGGTGTTGCCAGCCGAGCCGCCACCGCTTGTGCGCGGCGTCAAGTCAGTCAACTGGTCGCGCAGCGCTTGGCGCTGGTCGGCGTCTACCAAGGTCATGTGACGCTTGAGCACGCCCATGGCGATGAGCTTGTCATCGGTCACTTCAAACTCAGAATCAACTAGCGCATTGCCGATGGCGTACAAATCGTATTTAGACATTGGTAACAATAGGAGGTATTTTTTAAACAGCTCTATAGTTTAACCAGCACCATGACCACACCTTCAATGACACCTATAACAACCGTTGGCTTGCTGGGCTTTGGCGAAGTCGGCGCCATATTTGGCCACGCACTGGCGGCACAAGGCCTGCGCGTTTCAGCGTGGGACAAATTGCTGCCCAGCAGCCCTGCCATGCACCGCCATGCACAAGCAGCGCACGTGAACGTGACCAGTAGCGCCGCTCACCTGTGCCAAGGTGCGCAACTGCTCATCAGCGCCGTCACGGCAGCCAACACGCTGGCGGCTGCACAAGGCTGCGCATCGCATATAAGTCCCGGCAGCGTGTACCTTGACTTGAACTCGGCCTCTCCCGGCACCAAACAAGCCTGTGCAGACATCATTGAAGCTGCAGGCGCCCATTACGTGGAGGCCGGTGTCATGACCTCGGTGCCGCCTCACGGCATTGCAGTGCCCATGCTTTTGGGCGGCGCACACGCTCAAACCTTGTGTGACACGCTCGCAGCGTGGGGCTGTCAAGCCACGGTGGTAAGCGACGCCTTAGGCGTGGCAAGTGCCATCAAAATGTGTCGCTCCATCATGGTTAAAGGCTTGGAGGCGTTGGTCATAGAAAGCTACACCGCAGCGCGCAGCTATGGTGTGGAAGACCAGGTGCTACCGACACTGGCGCAAACCTTTCCTGGCATTGACTGGACAGCGCAAGGGCGCTATTTTTTCAGCCGGGTGGCCCAACACGGGCAGCGCCGCGCTGAAGAAATGCGCGAGTCTGGCGTGACCGTTAACGAGGCTGGGTTTGAATCCACCATGGCCAGCGCCATTGCCGACAAACATCAGTGGATGGCCGACGCCAAGCAGGACGGTGTGTTTGCCCACCTCGACAAAGACGCGCCTTGGCAAGCCTACGCCGATGCCCTCATTGCTGCGCGCTCACAGGGCCAGCCCCCCAGCCAATAAATTCCACATATTCGTGAGGCCGAACACAACCACTTGCCACAGCACCACGCCATAAGCCATGGCGACAACGCCGAAAAAAATACCGAGCATCAGAACCAAACCGTCGCGCGACATCCAGCCTAGGCTGAGCAAGATCAGGCTCACACTAGGCAGCACGTTGCCAAAGGGCAGCGGCAAAAAAATCACAAAGGCCATCAACGCAATCCACAGACCCCACACAGCGCGGGTGCGCGGGTGCGACCACAGCGACAAGCGCGGGCGCATCCACAGGTTGCATTGCTCATACATCATGGCCAGGCCTTCCAAGCTGTGGCCAGTCCACTTCTCGCTCAGCTTGATGCGCCCCACGCGCCTGGGCAGTGTGGGTGAGTCGTTGCCCCGTGCCCACGCCCACGCTGCAACGCAAATGCCCGCACTCAACAGCGTGCCCGAACCCACTATGGGCAGCGCGCATACCAACGCCATCAGCAGCAATAAAACGGCAAGCGAGGCGTCGCCGTGCAGCGTCAACAGCGCGGCAAAGTCCAGTTCACGTACGTGCGACCTGCCCTCGCGGTGTGCATCCGCCGCGTCGCGCAGGCGTTGAGCCAACGCTGCGCTCATGGCTTGCGTTTCTCAATGGCACGCATTGTGGAACTCATTTAGAACTTTCTGTGGTGTAAAACCGTATGTAAACCCATGCGCCATGCGCACCAATGCCCCCATGCAGCGCAGACCGGCACCAGCGCCGTGCCAAGCGCCCAGTTTGAGCGTTATTGGCCCGGCGGCGCAACGTCGTGCCCCTGAATACGCTGGCTCAGCCACTGAAAGCCCTGCCCCACGTCCATGCGTGGGCTTCTTTGTTGCGCGGGCGGGTAGCTGCCATCGGCTGGCAAGGGCGGTCCAATGTCGAACGAAAACACATAGCTGGGCTCTTGGCCCATGCGCAAGTCAGTGAGCACCAAGTTGGCGCCCTCACGCTGCACTTTAAAAAACCCATCTGTGAAACGCGCCACGCGCTGCAGCTGTGGGTGGTCGGCGTTGTCTGTGGCCAGGGCCGAGCCACTCGCATGGGCTACAAAACGCACAGGCCTGCCACCGTCCAGCAAGGCATAAAAGCCCTCGTGAAACTGCGCGCCATCCAGCGCCACCACGCGCCACAACAAAGTGCTCAGCGGTGCGGGGGTTACCAGCAGCTGTTGGCTGGGCAGGCCTTGGGCTTGTAAAGACTCGCGTGCGTGTTGCGTCACCCAGACTTGGCACAGACCACTCCAAACCAAGTACGCGGTGCTGAGACCCAACGCCCAGGCGTTGATAGACAACGCGCGCGCCACAACCTTCACGCGCAACGCCGCGATCACGCCAAACAACAGGGGCAGCGAGTACACAGGATCAACAATAAACATGCTGCCCAAGCCATAGGCCTCATCGGTGAATGGCTGCAAAACTTGGGTGCCGTAAATGGTGGTCAAGTCGAGCAAGGGGTGTGTGACCAGTGCCAACATGAGCGCCCACCACCAGCGGCCAAACAGCTCTCGCTGCTGGTGTACGCCGCTCACCATCCACGCCATGGGAACAGCAAACAGCAGCAGCAGCAACGGCGCATGCGTTTCGCCCCGGTGACGCACCATATCCAAAATAGGGTCGCCATGGCCAAGCAGCACGTCAAGGTCAGGCAACAAGCCCGCCACGCCTCCCCATAAAGCAGCCTTCCAAACGGCGGTACGCCGCCCCATAACAGCCACGCTGATAGATGCGCCTAAGAGTATTTGTGTGACTGAATCCATGGCATCAATTGAATAAAAAATCTAACAAGAAAGAACAATACACATACGGTGGTGCGCAATTGTGCAGGACATGAGGCCATTGGGTCATTGGGTGACAAGCTGCCCCTGGTTGCTGCCCAGCACCTCACGGACCACGCGGCGCAGCAGCGCCACAGCGGCTTGCTGCGTGGGCGTCACGGGGCGGTTGTGGCTGGTTGCCAAGTGCACCGCCACAGAAAGGGTCTCGCCACGTTTGGCTGGCTGCGATGCGGTGGCTGATGCAGTTGATTGTACGTGTCGACTGGCCACATAAATATCGCTGACGGTATAGGCGCTGGCTGTGTCTGAGCTGGTTACAGCGTGGCGAGCCAGCACTGCCGCGCCAGCGCCGTCGGCCACCAAATCCAAAATGGCGCTCACACCATCAATCTCCAGCGCAATGGTAGGCGTCAAACCCAAGCGCATGAGTGCGGCCTCTAACTGCATGCGCAACGCGTTGGGACGACTCGGTATCAATAACGCCGTGTTGGCCACATCACGCAAGTCCACCCTCGCAGCTGCGGCGTTGCCATGCTTGGACTGCACCAGCACCAGGGCCTCGTGGCACAGCAACTCCACATCAATGCCCAGTGCCTGCGCCGGTATGGCGTTGTACAACAAGGCCACATCAATCACGCCATCAACCAGCTGTGTGTGCATGCCTTTGGACAAGCCCTCGGTGATACGCAACTGGGCATGCGGCAGCTCAGTTTTAAAGGCACGCAACAGTGGTATGGCCACACTGCGAGCCACACTGGGCGGCATGCCCAAGACCACACGTCCGGACAAGATGCCGCGCGCGCCAGTAACCGCTTGTTTGGCCCGCTCTACTTGGTACAAAATACCGTGCACATGCTCCAGCAGCAATTCACCAGCCTCTGTCAGCGCCGCACCGCGGCCGTTGCGTGTCAACAGCGTTTGGCGCAACTCCACCTCCAAGGCGCGCACTTGGCGCGACAAGGCCGGTTGCGCCACCCCTAGGGCCTGTGAGGCCTTTGTAAAGCTGCCCAGCTCAGCCACACGCTCAAAATACGCCAGTTGTTTGAAGTCCATACCTTTGACCTATGTCCATGCGTGTCACGCACAGTTGGTGCTGACAGCCCGCATTTTCAGTAATGCCAATAAAGCATAACAGCTATATTGGATATGCTCTTGATTGAGGTTGATGGAGTCCTGACAATATGGGCCATGAACCCTCAAGCGCGCGCCCACAATCAGGATTCCGATGACACCTTGCACGGTATCTCCTCCATGGCCACGCGGGCCCTACTCGCCCAGCTGCTCAGCGACTATGCCGCCACGGGTGGGTCGCCAGTCAACATGCTGTCAATCGGTGGCGTAGACGCTCTCAAACGCTTGCAAGGCGGCGAGGCCTTTGACGTGGCTGTGCTGGCCAGCGATGCCATTGCCAAACTGGTGACCAGCGGACACGCCCATGCAGACAGCGTGACGGCGTTGCTGCATTCAGGCGTGGCGGTAGCGGTTCAGACGGTACAAACGAATCAAGGTGGCCAATCCCCTAGGTTCACCGCAGACCTCAGCACCGAGGCCAGCGTCAAAGCCGCCGTGTTGGCAGCGCCCAGCATCAGCTACTCCACAGGCCCAAGCGGTGTGGCACTGGCCCAGTTGTTCGAGCGCTGGGGCATCGCCCAACAAGTCGCCGCACGCACCATCACCCCGCCACCAGGCACCCCAGTCGCCTCGCTGGTTGCCAGCGGACAAGCCGCATTGGGCTTCCAGCAGTTGAGCGAGCTGCTACACGCCCCGGGGATTGACGTGCTGGGCCCATTGCCTGAAGCCATACGCATCACCACCACCTTCAGTGCCTGCGTGCTCACTGCCTGCCAGCATGTCGGTGCTGCGCAAGCACTCATTGCCTACCTAGCCAGCGATGCGGCGGCACCAGCCAAACGCGCCCAAGGCATGACGCCAGCTTCATAAACACCCATACTGTCAACCCATTGGACACAGTCAACACCACAAGGCACCCCACATGACACGCCCACCACTGATCATCGACGTACACGGTCACTACACCACCGCACCAGCGGCCTTGGGCGACTGGCGCAACTTGCAAATTAAAGCGCTGACAGACCCCACCGTCATAGCCGATCCCAACAGCTTGCATATCAGCGATGACGAGTTGCGAGACTCCATATCGCTCAACCAACTGGCCAAGATGAAAGAGCGTGGCAGCGACTTGACCATATTCAGCCCACGCGCCTCGTTCATGGCGCACCACATTGGTGATTTTCAAACTTCCAGCACGTGGGCGGCTATCTGCAATGAGCTGTGCGCGCGCGTGGCACAACTGTTCCCCGATAACTTCATTGGCGCGGCCATGTTGCCGCAGTCGCCTGGTGCGGACCCCGCCAGCTGCATTCCTGAGCTTGAGCGCTGCGTGAAAGACTACGGTTGTGTGGGTATCAACCTCAACCCCGACCCATCCGGTGGCCATTGGACCAGCCCACCACTGACAGACCGCGCGTGGTATCCCATCTATGAAAAAATGGCTGAGTACGACATTCCCGCCATGATTCATGTGTCCACCAGTTGCAACGACTGCTTTCACACAACGGGCGCGCACTACCTCAACGCAGACACCACAGCCTTCATGCAATGCCTAAGTGGTGATTTGTTTAAGGACTTCCCCACGCTCAAGTTCTTAATTCCACATGGCGGCGGCGCAGTGCCTTACCACTGGGGACGATTCAGGGGCTTGGCGCAAGAGATGAAAAAACCATTGCTAGAAGACCATTTGCTCAACAACATCTTTTTTGACACCTGCGTGTACCACCAGCCCGGCATTGACTTGCTCACCAAAGTGATTCCGGTTGACAACATTTTGTTTGCCTCAGAGATGATTGGCGCGGTGCGCGGTATTGACCCACAAACCGGCCACTACTACGACGACACCAAGCGCTACATTGCGGCCACGCCCAACCTGACCGAGGCGCAGCGTCACCAGGTGTTTGAGGGCAATGCACGCCGCGTATTCCCACGCATGGACGCCGCGCTCAAGGCCAAAGGTCTGTAGCCCACCCCCACACACACAAACACCCACCTGACACTTCGATCCCTTTAGGAGCACAACATGTACGAATTAGGCGTTTGCTACCGCAACACCACCCGCGCCAACAAAGACGTGGCCGACCAGCTGGGCCAATACGGTTGCGCCACTGTGCACGAGGCCTTGGGGCGCGTGGGCTTGTTGCAACCTTATATGCGCCCTGTTTACGCTGGCGCTCAAGTCAGTGGCACAGCCGTGACTGTGTTGCTGCAACCCGGCGACAACTGGATGCTGCACGTGGCAGCAGAGCAAATTCAGCCAGGCGATATTGTGGTTGCCGCCGTCACCGCGCCTTGTACCGATGGCTATTTTGGCGACTTGCTAGCCACCTCGTTTCAAGCGCGCGGCGCACGTGCGCTCATTATTGATGCGGGTGTACGTGACATCAAGACCCTACAAGAGATGCACTTCCCCGTGTGGAGCAAGTGCATCTCTAGCAAAGGCACCATCAAGGCGACATTAGGCTCAGTCAATATTCCTGTGGTGTGCGCTGGCATGCTGGTCACGCCTGGCGATGTGATCGTGGCAGACGATGACGGCGTGGTGTGCGTGCCCAAAGGCATGGCACAGCACACGCTAGAAGCCGCCGCGAAACGCGAGAGCTTTGAAGGCGAAAAACGGGCCAAGTTTGCCGCTGGCGTGCTGGGCCTTGACATGTACAACATGCGCGAGCCACTGGCCAAGGCCGGCTTGCGCTACATCGATTAAGGTTTGCCAATGAACACACCCCACCCCAGCAAGCCAACATCCGGCGACTTCACCAAAACAGCCGGCTGGCTGGACTGGTACGCAGGCCCTGCCAAGCCCACGTTCACAGTGCCCGCAGGCGCGGTTGATGCGCACTGCCACGTGTTTGGCCCAGGCGCGCAATTTCCCTACGCGCCCGAGCGCAAGTACACGCCTTGCGACGCCAGCCACAAGCAACTCTTTGCGCTGCGCGATCAGCTGGGTTTTTCTCGCAACGTGGTGGTGCAAGCCACTTGTCACGGCGCTGACAACGCGGCCATGGTCGATGCGCTGCAACACAGCGCCGGCATGGCACGCGGCATAGCCACCGTCAAGCGCAGCATCAGCGACGGCGAACTGCAAGCGCTGCACACAGCCGGTGTGCGAGGCGTGCGCTTTAACTTTGTGAAACGTTTGGTCGACTTCACGCCCAAAGACGAGTTGCTAGAAATTGCCAACCGCATCAAGCCGCTGGGTTGGCACGTGGTGATTTACTTTGAAGCGGTAGACCTGCCCGAACTGTGGGACTTTTTCACCACCTTACCCACCACCGTGGTGGTGGACCACATGGGCAGGCCAGACACCAGCAAGCCCGTTGACGGGCCAGAGTTTGAACTGTTTGTGAGGTTCATGCGCGAACACAGCAACGTGTGGAGCAAGGTGTCTTGCCCAGAGCGTTTATCCGTCACAGGCCCTAACGCGGTAGGCGGCGAGCAACAGGCCTACCGCGATGTGGTGCCGTTTGCCAAACGCATTGTCGAAACCTTCCCAGACCGCGTGCTGTGGGGCACAGACTGGCCACACCCCAACCTCAAACACCACATGCCCGACGACGGCTTGCTGGTGGACTTTATTCCCCACATTGCCAACACGGCTGCGTTGCAGCACAAGTTGCTGGTTAGCAACCCCATGCGCCTGTATTGGCCAGAGGAGAATTGAAGCATGGCCTTAGACAAACCTTATTTAGATGTGCCTGGCACCATCATTTTTGATGCAGCGCAAAGCCGCAAAGGCTATTGGCTCAACCAGTTTTGCATGAGCCTCATGCAGGCTGAGAACCGCGCCCGCTTTAAGGCCGATGAGCGCGCCTACCTCAGCGAGTGGGACATGACCGACGAGCAACGCCAAGCGGTACTCGCGCGCGACTTGAACTGGTGCATTCGCACAGGCGGCAATATTTACTTCTTGGCCAAAATTGGTGCCACCGACGGCTTGAGCTTTCAACAAATGGCAGGCTCAATGACCGGCATGACCGAAGTGGAATACCGCGCCATGATGGTGGCGGGCGGACGCTCGGTTGAAGGCAACCGCTTTGTAGGCGAAGACGGCGACGCCCAAGCCCACCGCCAGCCCCAAGGCTCTGCACACGCAGCCACACAGGCCACCCAACCCGCAGGCACCGGTGCTGACCCAGCATAAAGAAAGACCCCACATGGCACGCATTACCGCTTCGGTGTTCACCTCCCACGTACCCGCCATTGGCGCAGCCCTTGACCAAGGCAAAACCACAGAAGACTACTGGGCTCCGCTGTTTGCCGGCTACGACTTCTCCAAACAATGGATGACAGACAACCAGCCAGACGTTATTTTTTTGGTCTACAACGACCACGCCACCGCCTTTAGCCTGGATTTCATTCCCACCTTTGCCATAGGCACAGCCGCGCAATTTCAACCCGCCGACGAAGGCTGGGGGCCGCGCCCCGTGCCTGTGGTGCAAGGCCACCCCGATTTGGCATCGCACATCGCGCAGTCTGTCATTCAGCAAGACTTTGACCTCACCATCGTCAATAAGATGGACGTTGACCACGGCCTCACCGTACCCTTGTCGTTGATGTGCGGCGCACAAGACCCACACGCGGGCGCATGGCCCTGCCCTGTTATCCCTTTTGCCGTCAACGTGGTGCAATACCCTGTTCCCAGCGGCGCGCGCTGCTTTGCATTGGGCCAAGCTATACGCAAAGCCATAGACACCTACGACGACGACATGAATGTCCACATCTGGGGCACAGGCGGCATGAGCCACCAACTACAAGGCGCACGCGCAGGGCTCATCAACCGAGAGTGGGACAACCACTGGCTGGACCAACTCATTAACGACCCAGTAGCTTGCGCCCAAGTGCCCCACATGAACTACGTGCGCGAAGCCGGCAGTGAAGGCATAGAGCTGGTGATGTGGCTGATTGCCCGCGGCGCAATGGACGATATCAACAACGGCCAACAAACCGGCCCAGCCCCGAAACTGGTCCACCGCTTCTACCACGTGCCCGCCAGCAACACGGCTGTGGGACATGCCATTTTGGAAAACACACAAAGGAATCTCCACCCATGACCATCAAAGTAGCCTTGGCAGGCGCTGGCGCATTTGGCATCAAACACCTAGACAGCATACAAACAATTGACGGCGTAGAGGTGGTGTCGCTGATTGGCCGCGAGTTGCCCGCCACACAGGCTGTGGCTGACAAGTACGGCATTGCCCACGTCACCACCAGCCTTGACGACAGTTTGGCGCTGCCCCATGTTGACGCGGTGATGTTGTGCACGCCTACTCAAATGCACGCCGCGCAGGCCATTGCCTGTATGAAGGCGGGCAAGCATGTGCAAGCAGAAATCCCCATGGCTGATAGCTTGGCTGATGCCCAAGCCGTGGTGGCCTTGCAAGCGCAAACGGGCTTGGTGGCTATGTGTGGGCACACGCGCCGCTTCAACCCAAGCCACCAGTGGGTTCACAACCGCGTGGTGGCGGGTGAGTTCAACTTGCTGCACATGGATGTGCAAACCTACTTCTTTAGGCGCAGCAACATCAACGCTTTGGGCCAGCCCCGCAGCTGGACAGACCACTTGCTGTGGCACCACGCCGCGCACACTGTGGACTTGTTTGCGTACCAAGCGGGCAGCCCAGTGGTGCAAGCCAATGCCATGCAAGGCCCCATTCACCCCACATTGGGCATAGCCATGGACATGAGCATTCAGCTCAAGGCGGCCAACGGCGCGGTCTGCACATTGAGCTTGTCCTTTAACAACGACGGGCCGCTGGGCACATTCTTTCGCTACATAGGCGACAAGGGCACGTACCTAGCCCGCTACGACGACTTGTTCAACGGCAAAGAAGAGCCCATTGATGTGTCTGACGTGGATGTGTCTATGAACGGCATAGAGTTGCAAGACCGTGAGTTTTTTGCCGCCATTCGAGAGGGTCGAGAGCCCAATGCCAGCATGGCGCAGGTGCTGCCGTGCTACCAAGTGCTGCACAACTTGGAACAGCAACTAGGGCAATAACCAGCGCGCTTGTGCGGCGTGTGCAATACCTGACGGTGTGCACACGCTCACGGGCGTGTTGCACAATGACATTCACAATTTCATTGCCACCCTTCAAGCCATCTTGAAAGCCAAGGACTGACACCACATGCAAGCCACCTACGACACCCCCCTAGCCGTTCGCGCCATTGGCGATATCAACATCAGCGCCGTGAGCATGGGCTGTATGAATATCAGCCATGCCTACAGCGCGCCGTTGCCAGACACCGACGCTGAACGTGTGCTGCTCAGCGCGCTAGACGCTGGCATGACCATGTTTGACACCGCCACGCTGTATGGCTTTGGCTCCAACGAGACCTTGATGGGCAAGGTGATGTCCAAACACCGCTCCAAATTCATGCTGGCCAGCAAATGCGCCATGGGCGGCGAAGACGTGCACGGTGACGGCAAACTGGTTCGCGTGATCGATGGCAGCCCAGCCAACATCAAACGCCAATGCGAACTCAGCCTCAAGCGCTTAAAAACCGACGTGATTGACTTGTACTACCTGCACCGCTGGGACAAACAAGTCCCCATAGAAGACAGCACTGGCGCGTTGGCCGACTTGGTGCGTGAAGGCAAGATACGACACATTGGTCTGTCAGAAGTCTCGGCTACCACGCTTCGCAAAGCACACACCGAAGCACCCATTGCAGCCTTACAAACCGAATACTCGCTGTGGACTCGCAACCCGGAAATTGCCGTGCTGCAAGCTTGTCAAGAGCTGGGCACTACCTTTGTAGCCTTCAGCCCAGTTGGCAGAGGATTTTTAGGCGGCAAGACGGGCAACGCCACCAGCTACCCTGCCAGTGACATACGCAGCAGCATGCCTAGGTTTTTGCCAGACAACTATGCCCGCAACATGGTGCTGCTTGAGCAGTTTAAAAGCATGGCACAACAGCTTGGCCACACACCAGCGCAACTGGCGCTGGCCTGGGTGCTACACCAAGGCCAGCACATTGTGGCCATACCTGGCAGCACACAAATCAAGCATGTCCAAGATAACGCCAAGGCGGCAAACATCCCCTTAGACGCTGAGACCTTGGCACAACTCGATGCACTGATCAACCAGACCACGGTTGCTGGGCCGCGCTACACAGCGCAGGCAGAAAGCGAAGTAGACACAGAAACGTACACGGCCTAAGCCGCACAAACGGTTTGGTGTTTGGCATTGCCGCACCCGTCTCGCACGAGGTGCTGATTAAGAAAAGCCGCTTCATAGGTTGCGTGCAAGCCGTCACTGGACGGGCGCACGCACAAGAGGTGGTTGCCCAACTGTGGCAGCAACACCCCAGCGCGGCCCACGTGTGCTGGGCACTGATGGCAGGCGGGCAATCTGCTGCAGTTGACGACGGTGAACCTGGCGGCACCGCTGGGCGACCCATGCTGGAGGTACTGCGCCACCACAATCTAGACGGCGTGCTTGCTACGGTGGTGCGCTACTTTGGAGGCGTCAAGCTTGGCGCAGGCGGCTTGGTGCGGGCCTATACAGACGCCATTGCCGGCGCGCTGGCGCAGGCAGACACAATTGAACGCGTTGCCACCAGCCGAGTGCAGGTTCATATGGCATTTGAGTTTGAAGGCACCGCCAGGCGACTGGCCACCAAACTTGACGCTGTCGTGGCAATAAGCCACGACAGCAGCGGCGTTCACTTCCAGGTTGAGCTGGCACACAACAAGCTGCAAGATTTTGTGACCCAACTCACCAACCTCACCAGTGGACAGGCACTGTGGCAAGTGACTAGTGAGCCTGTTTGACGCTGCCCAGCCCACAACCCATTTGGCCTCTCAGCCTCTAAACGACGGTGGTATCAATTCGTAAGCGGTTTGTATCAATGTTTGGATGGTCTGATCCCCAGCATCGCGGCTGTTGGTCCATAGGTACAAGTCACGCCGGCCAGAAGCCACCTTAACTGGCAACTCGACAAGGGGAAGCACATGCCCCATCAACGACACCGTGTGCCTAGGCAATACGCACAGGTGCTGGCCATCCATCAACACGCTTAACAGCACACTCGCATCACCCACGGTTGCAAGCTCAATGCGCCTTTCCACCACACCGTTGTGAACTAGAAAGTCCGTTTCAATGTCTTCAAAAGGCGATGTGAAACCAATGTTTAACCATGGGCTGGCGCTTAACAGCGGCCCAGAGACAGGACCAGAATCTACTTGGGACGCCAGCATATGGCTAGGCCCGCAAAAAATGGCCAAACTGTCATGCATGTACACATCACGGTTGATACCTGTGGGCGGGTGCTCGTAAATAGAAGGCGCAATCAACATATCAAACTCGCCAGACACCAGCCGCTCCACCAACAAACTGGGGCGACCAACAGTGAGTGAGATTGACAAGTCAGGCAGCTTGCGCAGCATATGGCGAATGAGATTCGGGGCCACCGCATTGCCAATAATAGGGCCAATGCCAATGCGCAACTGACGACTAAGCCCAAGCTTGGTGGCAGCAATGCGCTCTTGGCTGCGCAACACACTTTGCTGCACCAGCCGTCCCTCTCTGGCCAAGGCTTCGCCCAGCGGGGTGCTCCTGACACCAAACCGACTGCGCGCAAACAAGGGCCCACCGGCTTGCATCTCCAAAGTCGCCATATTGCGGGTGAGCGTGGACTGGGTTACAGCCAGCTGCAGCGCAGCAGCTGTCAGCGAGCCCTTATCCAACACAGCGCCCAGTTGTAACAAATGCCTAGGATCCATCGATTAATGCCTGATTGAAAATCCAAATACGCATTTTACTTGTACTGCGTTAGGGGTTAGAGTCGAAATCAGCGGCCACATAGAGCCATATCAGCCCACAGCACCAACCGGAGACAACACATGAACACACTAAAAACCGCCCAACTGGCCGCACTGGCCATTTGCGCATCCTTAACCCTGCCCGTCGCGGCTCAAACCATTGCCATGGAAACCGCAGGCGCCGGCAGCGTATTGGGCCTGATGCCCCAGGGTATGGCACCAGATTGGTCTAAGGCCGGCGTGTCGCTTCAACTGGCAACGGGTCAAACCTTGACCAAGTCTTTGCTTAAAATGAGCAAAGGCTCGCTTGACGCAGCCGTTGTGCCCCCTACAGCCTTCGCCGCCCTGAAAAAAGGCGTAGGCCCTTACAGCTCCTTGGGCGACAAGGGCAAGGCACTGGCTGGCAACGTACGCTCGCTGTTTAGCTTTGGCTCTAGCACTTACCACATGGTCGTATGGGCAGACTCAGGCTCAGCCGAGTGGAACCAAATTAAAGGCAAACGCGTCTTTATTGGACCGCCAGCAGGTGCAGCGAATTCTATGATTCGCTCCATCGTCAAAGCAGGCTCAGGCTACGAAGACGGCAAGGACTACACAGGTATCAAAGCCCCTTGGAATGCTGCCATGCAGAGCTTTAAAGATGGCCAGTTCGACATGTTTGTCAGCACATTGCCGGTGGGCTCGCAGGCATTGGTAGAGCTGGGCATGGCCAAGCCTTTCAGGTTGTTAAGCGTACCCGCACAAGCTGAACCGAGCCTGGGTTTTACCCGCACGGTCATCCCTGCGAACACCTACCCCGATCAAGTCAACAAAGACCAAGACATCACAACGTGGGTCAGCATTATGACCATGATGGTGAAAAAAGACCTCAGCAACGAGATCGCCTACAAGCTCACCAAAACGTATTTTGAGTCACTTGATGCTGTCAAAAAAGGCAACAGCATGCTGGCAATTTTGCGGGCCGAAGACCGCTTTGCCAGTCTGGTTGCGCCACTTCACCCAGGCGCTGTGCAGTACTACAAGGAAGCAGGCGTTGACATCCCTGCGCGCTTGCTAGCCAACTAAGCAACACCTACGCGTTTGCCTTGAACAGCCATGTCGTTGCAAACGCCGCTCGCCTGCCTAGGTCTAACAAGCTTTGGGCACGTCGCCTGTTTACGAGGCCGCATTTAACAGCACCTGCTTTATGAACAGTTCACCGAGAAAGTCACCTACGGCCACGGTGACGCAACAAGCCATCACCGTCTTAGGATTGTTGGCCGCGTTGTACGGCATGGCCAATGTCATGCCTGCGATTGGCGACTTTCGCTTGGGGCCCTTTCCCATGGAGATGTTTCGCGCCAGCTTCTTCGCCTTGTGCGCGGTGCTGGTGGGCTTGACCATGGTGGACGACCCCATGGGCAACACCAAGCCGTGGGTAAAGATGGCGTCGGTAGCAGCCGTGGTGGCCATCCTGTACAGCTGCTGGAGCTTTTACCAAGTCAGTGTCAAACTCGATGAAGATATGTTTTTGTTTGGTCTACGCGAGGCTGGCATTGCCATGTCGGTGGCAGCAGCTTCGCTGTTTTTTTGCTGGCGCTTATGGGGCGGTCCGGTTGCATTGCTGGGCATCGCGGGTATAGCCTACCTGCTAACTGGCGAGTATTGGCCTGGGGCTATGCGCTTGGTAACAGGCGACATACACGAACTGCTGGCACAAAACCTGTGGTACAGCCTGGACACTGGCATTTTGGGAGCCACGTTTTCCATTGTTCTTTCGACTGTTCTGCCATTCATTGTTCTGGGCGCCTTGCTGGAAGGCGTGGGGGCTGGCGAGTCTATGATTCGCATTGCTTTTTCAATGATGCGCAAAACGGCTGGCGGGCCGGCACATGCTGCCGTTTTAGCCTCTGGTCTGTTTGGATCGGTCTCCGGCAGCGCGGTGGCCAATGTGGTTGGCACCGGCGTGATCACTATTCCCATGATTAAACGCAGGGGTTTTTCAAATAAATTCGCTGGCGCCGTTGAAGCGGCTGCGTCAACCGGTGGGCAAATCATGCCGCCCATCATGGGCGCGGCGGCTTTGGTCATGGCTGATTATGTGGGTGTGTCTTACTTGACCGTCGTGGTGGCCGTGCTGGTACCCGCCATAGCGTTTTACGCCAGCCTATTTTTGATGATTATTTTCGAAGCTCGACGCGAAGGCATCACGCCACAAGACACCGATGCAGAGCTGGCCAAGCCAAGCCGTCAAGACGTCCTCAACTTGGTACTTGTGTTTGGGCCGTTGGGGCTGATTGTGCTCATGCTCATTGACGGCTGGTCGCCTGCAGGGGCTTCCATGGCCGCTATTGCCTTGCTGTTTCCGATGTCGCTCATCAACCCGCGCATTCGTCACCAACCGGGCTTGCTGCTAAAAGCGTTGAGCAACGGCGGCAAAACCTTTGCGCAGTTGCTCACCGCCATCGCAGCTATTTCCATTGTCATCTCTGTGTTGTCGGCAACCGGCATGCCAGTGAAGTTTGGTGTGTTGATGTCCACATTGCTAGACCAGTCACTCTTTATTGCGCTGCTGGTTGTGGCGGGTGGCTGTATTTTGTTGGGGATGGGCATGCCCACACTGCCCGCCTACGTCACTGTTGCGGCCATCGCATTGCCCTCTATGGAGCAGCTGGGACTGGCACCATTGAATGCGCACATGTTCGTATTCATGATTGCGGTGGCCTCCACCATCACACCGCCCGTGGCCATCGCAGCCTACGCAGCCGCTTCTATTGCTCAGTCGCGCCCGATTGAGACCGCTGTGAGTGCCTCACGCATTGGCGTGATGATTTTCATTATCCCGTTTGCGTTTGCCTACAACCCACTTCTGTTGACGGTCGCGCAAGCAGGTGGACAGTTCACATGGCCGTCTTATATCTATTTGATATTCAAGCTGGTGGGGGCCATGTACTTGGTCGCGACGGCCTTGTCGCGCTGGGAGCTGCACCCACTGGGTTACCTGTCTATTGCATTGCGCTTGGTGGCAGCCGTGTTGCTGCTAGTGCCTCTCGCTGTGTACGACTATGGCGGCTTTGCACTGGGCGCTGCGCTGTTGATGGCGCACCGGTTGTCACCACAGCCAACCAAACAGAACATACAACACACATGACACACACCAACAAAACCAACTTCATATTTATTGTGGCCGACGACTTGGGCTATGCAGACTTAGGCTGTTATGGCTCACGGGCCAACACCTCGCCCTGCCTAGACCAGTTGGCCAGCGCTGGTGTGCGCTTCACCAACGGCTATGCCAACTCCCCCGTGTGTTCGCCCACGCGCTTTGCACTGATGACCGCGTGTTACCAATATTGGGTGCGCGGTGCCAGCGAGGAGCCCATGGCAGGAAATGCACACGGCAGCCAAGAACTGGGTTTGTTTCCGCACCTCGCCACACTGCCAGGCATGCTTAAAGATGCGGGCTACCACACGGCACTCATTGGCAAATGGCACTTGGGTTTTAGGCCGCACTTCGGCCCTGAGAAAAGCGGCTACATGCACCACTTTGGCCCTATGTCTGGTGGTGTGAGCTACTACAGCCACAACGCGCGAGGCGAGTCGTCTGACTTAGAGCTGGATGGCCAGCCCTACGATGAGCCAGGCTACCTCACAGATTTGTTGTCTAACCGCGCGGTTGACTACGTGCACCAGCGTGCCAAGGAGACCCAACCGTTCTTCTTGAGCCTTCACTACACAGCACCGCACTGGCCATGGGAGACGCGCGCACAAGGCTGCATAGACCCAGAGATAGCAAACGATATTTCACACCTAGACGGTGGCAATGTTGAAACCTACCAAACCATGATTCGGGAAATGGACGAGGGCATTGGTTGGGTTGTGCAAGCACTCAAAGACACCAACCAGTTTGACAACACACTGATCATCTTTACCAGCGACAACGGCGGCGAACGCTTCTCTGACAACTGGCCGTTGGTGGGCGGAAAGATGGATTTAACAGAGGGTGGCATCCGTGTACCTTACATTGCACACTGGCCTGAGGGCCTCAAACAATCAGCCGGTCAAACCAGCACGCAGCATTGCTTGACCATGGACTGGAGCGCCACCATTTTAGACATAGCGGGTGTGCAAGCCGCTGCAAATCAGCCGCTAGACGGTCAGTCACTGCTGGGCAACTTGCACATACCTGCCAATACGGTCGAGCGGCCAATGTTTTGGCGCATGAAACACCGAGACCAACGCGCGTACCGATTGGGTTCGTGGAAATACCTCAAAGTAGACACCTACGAGTACCTGTTTGACATAGATACAGACGCCAGAGAGCGCGCCAACCAAGCCAAACGTCAGCCGCAGCGCCTGCGTGCCATGCGTGCAGCCTACGAGGCTTGGAATGCCCAGATACCCGCAGTGCCAGATGATGCGCGAATTGGACTGGTCTTTTCTGTAGCGGATATGCCGTCGCGTTAGCGCGAAGCTGCGGCTACCACCTGTAACAATTTCACGGCTTAGGCACGTGCAGTCCCATGCTGCGCGCAATCACTTCTTTCATGATTTCATTGGTGCCGCCGTAGATGCGTTGAACGCGGGCGTCGGCGTAAGCACGGGTAATGGGGTACTCCCACATGTAGCCGTAGCCACCAAACAGTTGCACGCACTCGTCCATGACTTGGCACTGCAGATCTGAGCACCACGACTTGGCCATGCTGGCAGTGGCCGTGTCGAGCTCATCCACACACACCAACTCACAGCACTTGTCGACAAAAACGCGTGCCGCTTGCACCTTGGTTTGCAGGTCGGCCAGCACGTAGCGGGTGTTTTGAAAGCTGCCAACCGCTTGGCCAAACACCATGCGCTCTTTGACATAGGCCACGGTCCAGTCAATGGCTGCTTGCGAGGCAGCCACCGCCGAAATTGCAATTTGCAAACGCTCCCAAGGCAACTGCTCCATCAGGCAAATAAAGCCACGGTTTTTCTGGGCATCACCCCCAAGCAACTGCTCTGGGCCAACATGCACATCTTTAAAAAACAACTCGGACGTGTCTTGGGCTTTCATGCCCAACTTCTTCAGACGTTGGCCTTTTTCAAAGCCAGGTGTGCCGGCTTCCACCAAAAACAAGGAGGTCCCTTTGGCCCCAGCCGATGGGTTGGTTTTGGCCACCACAATCACCAAGTCGGCATGCCAGCCATTGGTGATAAAGGTTTTGCTGCCATTGATCACGTAGCCGCCGTCTTGGGCGGTTGCCGTGGTTTTGATACCTTGCAAGTCACTGCCTGCGGCAGGCTCACTCATGGCGATGGCACCTACCAACTCACCACTGGCCAGCTTGGGCAAATAGCGTAGCTGCTGCTCAGGTGTGCCGTAATGCAGCAAGTAAGGCGCCACAATCTCGTTGTGCAAACCAAAGCCCACGCCTGTAAAGCCGCCCTCGGACAGCACTTCAAACTGGACCACCGAATACAACTTGTCGGCATCGCTGCCACCAAACGCCTCTGGCATGCTCATGCACAAATAGCCGTTGGCACCAGCTTTGCGCCATAGGTCTCGGTCCACAAAACCTTGCTCCTCCCACTGCGCATGACATGGCGCAATTTCTTTGGCAGTGAACTTGGCAAAGGCATCTTTAAAGGCCAAGTGGTCGTCGTTGAACAGGCTACGTTTGATCACGGTGAATTTCCTTGTGTGTTTGAACTCTTTTATACCTAAATGGTTCAAGACCACCGTCAACTTGGTGACCCAACACGGCCCCCTTTTCGAGGTTAAATAAGCTTTAAAAGCTACCAATGAGGGCCATATGACAGACGCATTCGTATTCGACGCCATCCGCACACCCCGTGGCAAGGGGAAAAAAGACGGCAGCTTGTATGAGGTCAAGCCTGTGGACTTGCTGGCTGGCCTGCTGCGGGTTTTGCAGCAGCGCCATGACTTAGACACCGCCTGTGTTGACGATGTGGTGATGGGCGTGGTCTCGCCAATTGGCGAACAAGGCTCGGTACTGCCAAAAGTAGCTGCGCTCAAAGCCGGCTGGGACTTCACGGCCAGCGGCATCCAGGTCAACCGCTTTTGTGCTTCGGGCTTGGAGGCCGTTAACTTGGCCGCGCAAAAGGTAGCCAGCGGCTGGGAAGACTTGGTCGTTGCCGGCGGTGTGGAGAGCATGAGCCGCGTGCCCATTGGGGCAGATGGGGGAGCGTGGTCACAAGACCCCATGACCAATATAGCGACTGCATTTGTTCCGCAAGGCATTGGCGCAGACCTGATCGCCACGCTAGAAGGCTTCAGCCGCCACGACGTCGACTCATTTGCGCTTGAAAGTCAACGCCGTGCACACGCAGCCAGCACCGCGGGTTACTTTGACGGTGCGCTGGTACCGGTCATGGATGATGTGGGCCAAGTGATATTGGCCCATGACGAGTTCATCAAACCGCATACCACGCTAGAGGGTTTGGGCAAGCTCAAGGCCGCATTTGCGCAGCTAGGCGCTATGGGGTTTGACGCAGTTGCACAGCAACGCTATCCGCATGTGGCGCGTATCAACCACGTCCACCACGCCGGCAACTCATCGGGCATTGTGGACGGCGCAGCAGCGCTGCTCATTGGCAATGCCCAAGCGGGTACAACCCACGGACTGACCCCACGTGCGCGCATTGTGTCAGTGGGTTTGTCGGGCGCAGACCCCAGCATCATGCTCACCGGCCCCATGCCAGCGGCGCGCAAAGCACTGGCCAAGGCAGGTCTACGGATTGAAGACATGGACTTGTTTGAGGTGAACGAAGCCTTTGCCGTGGTGCCTATGCGTTTTATGAAAGAGATGCACGTCCCTCACGACCGTGTCAACGTCAACGGCGGGGCGATTGCCATGGGCCACCCTTTAGGTGCCACTGGCGCCATGATCTTGGGCACACTGATTGACGAGCTGCACCGACGCCAACTGCGCTACGGCTTGGCCACCTTGTGTGTGGGTGGTGGCATGGGCATCGCCACGATTGTTGAACGCTGCTAAGGCCTGGTTATCACGACCGCCCACACAACCAGCGCAGCAAGCCATACAACAATCACGGATGACACCATGACCACACACATTCAACTAGCCGTTGAGCAGCGCATCGCACACATTGTGTTCGACCAGCCCAACTCACCCGTCAACACCATGTGCCAAGCCTGGCAACACGACTTGCACAGTGTTGCCGCGCAAGTTAAGGCCAAACACGGCGCAGGTGAACTAGACGGGGTCATACTGCGCTCCACCAAAACCACTTTTTTTGCCGGTGCCGACTTGCGCGCCACCATGGCACTCACATCCGCTGATGCACCCCGCGTGTTTGAAGAAACGCAGCGCATCAAACACAGCTTCAGAACCATAGAAACCTTGGGCATACCGGTTGTGAGCTGCATCAATGGCACGGCTTTGGGTGGTGGCTGGGAAGTGGCACTGATAGGCCACCACCGCATCGCCATCAACAACCCCAAGACCCTGTTGGGCTTGCCCGAGGTCTCATTGGGTTTGTTCCCAGGTGCCAGCGGCGCCACCAAAATGTCGCGCTTATTGGGCCTACTCAAAGCACAGCCCTATGTGGTTGAAGGCCAGCTATTTGACCCCAGCCAAGGCTTTGCAATAGGACTGATTCATGCCCTGGTTGAACCCAGCGACCACGCCGATGCCGACATGCACGCCGCGGCTCTGACTTGGATCGCCGCCAATCCCAGCGCCAAGCACCCATTTGACGAGATACACTACCGCATGCCTGGCGGCACCGCTGCCACACCGGCCATTGCAAACGCGCTCAGCGTTGCGCCCGCCATGCTGCACAAGCGCACGCGTGGGTTGTTACCAGCACCGGCCTATGCCTTGGCCTCGATGGTCGAGGGCAGCTTGGTAGACATAGACACTGCACTGCGCATTGAGAGCCGCTACCTGGCCAAACTCATCACCTCGCCAGTGGCGCGCAACATGATCAACACCTTCTTTTTTGACATGAACGCCATCAAAAGCGCGCGAAGCCGCCCGAGCGGTATTGGTAAGAAGAAACTGGCCAAAGTGGGCATTGTTGGCGCGGGCATGATGGGTGCAGGCATAGCCTACGCGCAAGCCAGCAAAGGAATTGCCACCATCTTGATAGACACCAGTCAAGACAAAGCCGACCAAGGCCGCGCGCACACGGACACTTTGTTGCAGGCGCACGTTGCCAAGGGTGTCTTAGGCGCGGAGGCGGCGCAGGCCACGCTCAGCCTGATCACGGCCACGACTGACATGGCTGCGCTGGCGGGGTGCGAGCTGGTTATTGAAGCGGTGTTTGAAAACCGCGCGCTGAAAGCCAACATCACGCGAGCGGCAGAACCTCATTTGACCGCTGGTGGCGTGATGGCAACCAACACCTCTACCCTGCCTATTTCAGGTTTGGCTCAGGCCTCCAAGGACGCAACGCAGTTTGTTGGCATTCACTTTTTCAGCCCTGTGCACAAAATGAAATTGGTGGAAATCATCAAAGGCCAACACACCAGCGACCAAGCCATCGCCCTGGCGTTTGACTATGTGCAGCAACTGGGCAAGTTGCCCATTGTGGTGAACGATTCACGTGGTTTTTTTACCAGCCGCACATTTGCCACCTACGTCATGGAGGGCGCAGCCATGCTGGGCGAAGGCGTGGCACCTGCGTTGCTAGAAAACGCTGCGATGCAGTGCGGCATGCCCGTTGGGCCGTTGGCTGTATTGGACGAAACCGCACTCAGCCTAAGTGTGGCCGTGCTGGACCAAACCCGTGCTGACTGTACCGCCAACGGCCAGACCTACGAGGCCAACGCCGGCGAGTTGTTGGTCGAGCGCATGGTGAAAGAGCTCAAACGCTCGGGACGTGCAGCAGGCGCTGGTTTTTACGACTACCCCACAGATGCACCTAAAACACTGTGGCCAGAACTAGAGGCACTGTTTGCCAAGCCCAATGCCGTGCAACCCAGTGTTCAAGCCATTCAAGACCGCCTGCTGTTCAGGCAAGCCGTTGAGACAGCACGCTGTCTGCATGAGGGCGTGTTGCAACACGTACACGATGCCAACATCGGCTCCATCATGGGCATTGGCTTCCCCATATGGACGGGTGGCGCTGCGCAATTTATTTACAGCATGGGTGTACCTGTGTTTGCCGCGCGCTGCGGCGAATTGGCGCACCTGTACGGCGCGGGCTTTGCCATTGATGACGCTGTTGTCGCCACTCTTGCATCTCACACGCCCACCTATTGAGCAACACAACACCCTCGACCAACGGCGAAGCCCTCAACCAACCAAGGTCTCACCATGACTTGTTTTGGACATTCAGCCGCTTGGCGCTACAAGGCTTTGGCGGTGTGGTGGCCATTGTTCAGCGCGAACTGGTTGATCGCAAACAGTGGTTGACGCCGCAAGCGTTTGTAGACGACTGGTCTGTCGCACAAGTTATGCCTGGACCCAACGTGGTGAACTTGTCAATGATGTTGGGCGGGCGTTTTTTTGGCTGGACGGGTGCCTTAGTGGCGCTGGCAGGCATGCTGACATTTCCAACCATTGTGGTGTTGGTGCTGGCCGCGCTGGTTGCCAACGTGGCCGGTCACGACTTGGCCATTGGCGCCATGCGAGGCTTCAGCGCCGTCAGTGCTGGCTTGATTGCCGGAGCGGCCATACGCTTGTTGCCAGCCCTGAAAGGCCATATTTTGGGCTGGCGCATCTGCGCGCTGCTGGCCATCACCACCTTTGTCTGCATCGCTGTGCTGCGCCTGCCGCTGCTATGGGTGTTGGTGGTGGTGGGGGGCAGCAGTTTCGCGCTGGCTTGGTGGCGGTTGTTGCGCCAAGCCACCGCACTCAACAAACCAGTACCAACAGAGGTTGACCCATGAGCGCTCAGTGGGCGCTGGTGTGGGCCAACGGCTGGGACTTGCTGGTGCACTTCACCAGCCTGTCGCTGTTGGCCATAGGCGGAGCCATTACGGTTGTCCCCGATATGCACCGCTACTTGGTAGATGAACGCGCTTGGCTAAGCGCTGACGAGTTCAACAGCTCGATTGCATTGGCACAAGCCGCCCCTGGCCCCAATATGATGTTTGTGCCGCTGTTGGGCTGGTATGTGGGCTTCAACGCACCATTTGCCCAAGCCGCTACGGCGTCCATGCCGTGGCTGTCCTGGGTGTTGGCGATCGGCTTTGCACTGCTGGCCTTGTTTGCCATGCTGCTGCCCTCTTCGATACTGAGCTACTCGGCTGCGGCCTGGGCATACCGCAACCAATACCGCGTCTGGGTACAGGCTTTCAAGCTGGGCTTGGCACCTGTGGTGATGACTCTGCTGCTGTCTACCGCATGGATCATGGCCTCTCACCATCCGCATTGGGTAGATGGCCTAGCGCCAGCTGCACTGTCACTGACGTGTGCCTACTTGGTAGCGCGCACCCGTATTCACTTGCTATGGCTGCTGGGCGCAGGTGGCTTATTGGGGGCGTTGGGGTGGGTGTAGACCGCCCAGCAAGGCGGTCAAACCAGCCTCATCTAGCACGGTCACACCCAATGCAGTGGCTTTATCAAGTTTGCTGCCAGCGGCCTCACCTGCCACCACATAGCTGGTTTTTTTACTCACTGAGCCGGACACCTTTGCGCCCAATGCCTCTAGCGCTGCTTTGGCATCGTCGCGTCCGTACAGCGTTAAGCTGCCAGTCAGCACAACCGTCACACCAAACAGCGGCAAGTCTTGTGCATTTTGTGGTGCTACATCGTCCCAATGGACGCCCAAATTGATGAGTTGGGTCAGCATCTCGCGCTGCGGTTGTTGTGCAAAAAAAGTGTGTGCACTCAAGGCCACCACTGGGCCAACATCGGCCACAAGCGCCAAGTCGTCTGTGCTGGCATTCATGATGGCGTCTAAATTGCCAAAGTGTTTCACCAAGGCTTTGGCCGTGGCCTCGCCCACATGGCGAATGCCCAAACCAAACAAAAACCTAGGCAGTTGAGCTGCCTTTGACGCTTGTAAGGCAGCTATCAGATTGTGTGCAGACTTGTCGGCCATACGTGGCAGGCCCGCCAAGGTGGCTGCGTCTAAGCGGTAGAGATCAGCGAGGTTGTGTACCAAGCCAGCATCGACCAACTGCTCGACCAGCTTGACACCCAAGCCATCGATGTCCATGGCTTTGCGTGACGCAAAATGGGCAATGGCCTCTTTGCGCTGAGCTGGGCATACCAAGCCGCCGCCGCACCTGTAATCGGCCTCGCCTTCTAGGCGAATAGCCTCGCTGGCGCATACGGGGCAAGCCCTGGGCATGGTGAATTGAGGCGGCGTACCGTCGCGCTTGTCCAGCACCACACTGACCACTTCAGGGATCACATCACCGGCGCGCCTCACGATAACGGTGTCGCCCACACGCACATCTTTGCGTCTGGCCTCGTCTTCGTTGTGTAACGTGGCGTTGGTCACCGTCACACCGCCTACAAACACAGGCGCCAACTTAGCCACTGGCGTGAGTTTGCCGGTGCGTCCAACCTGGATGTCAATGGCCTCAACGGTGGTGAGCTGCTCTTGGGCTGGGTACTTGTGTGCCACCGCCCAACGAGGCTCACGGCTGACAAAGCCCAGGCGGCGTTGCAAGCCAATGTCATTGACCTTGTACACCACACCGTCTATGTCAAACGCCAGCGCATCGCGCTGAGCAGCGACGCGCTGGTGGTAGTCAATCAAGCCAGCGCTACCTTGCACCACTTGCGTGAGCGTGTTGACCGGAAAACCCCAACGTTTGAGTTGCTGAAGCCACTCAAAATGGGAGGTGGGTACAGTACCCTTTAAGCCGTCCACCGTAGCCAGCGCATAAGCAAAAAAACTAAGTGGCCTCGACGCTGCAATATTGGAGTCCAATTGGCGCACAGCGCCAGCTGCGGCGTTGCGCGGGTTGACAAATGTTTTGTCACCAGCCTCACGCTGGCGCTCATTGAGTGCTTCAAAGTCAGCTCTGGCCATGTACACCTCGCCGCGCACTTCCAGCACCTGCGGCGCGTCACTTGGCAAGCGCAGCGGTATTTGGCCAATCGTGCGCACGTTGTGCGTGACGTCTTCGCCCACGGCACCGTCACCCCGAGTGGCGGCACACACCAACACACCCGCCTCATAACGCAAGCTCATGGCTAGGCCGTCAAACTTCAATTCGGCGACGTAATCGATGGCAGGAGCGGACTCTGGCAACTCCAGCTCTTTGCGCATGCGCGCATCAAAGGCCTGCGCGCCTTGTGAGGTGGTGTCGGTCTCTGTGCGTATGCTGAGCATGGCAACCTTGTGCGCCACAGACTGAAAGGCAGGCAGTACAGCCCCACCCACGCGCAGCGTGGGAGAGTCAGGTGTGCGCAGTTCCGAGTAATTGCTCTCCAGTTGTTGCAGTTGCGCAAACAGCTTGTCGTACTCGGCATCAGGCACGGTCGGCTCGTCAAGCACATGGTAAGCGTGTTGGTGGGCCAACAATTGCTGGCGCAACTGTGTGGCGTGCACCAAAACGGCGGCACTGGGGGCAGCATTAGCTAACAAATCAGACATAACGACGCAAACAAGCTGTGGCGCATGGTTAAGAAAACAAGCGTCTGGCCAGCGCAGAGCCGGCCGGCACATCGCGGCTGGCCAACTCTGCATACAGCGCCAATACGTCTTGGCCTATTTGGTCTAGTGTTTGCGGACTCAAGGTCACGCCGGAGTCGTCTGTGAGGGCGCCATCCATGTCATGACACAGCGTTTCAGCAATGTCGCGCATGCGGGTGTACGGGGTGAGCGCCGCACTGACATGGCCGACATCCAGCTCCAAACGAAGGTCTCGCACAGCCGATTGCTCTGGGTCATCGGCCATTGCCGCTTGCGTATCTATACGCAAGCTCAACAGCGCGCCAGCCCCTACCGTGCTTGACGGCACAATCATCTTGCCAGGCAATGAACCTGCCACAAAGCCCAGCTTTGACGCTTGCAACTGCACATAACCCACGCTCCAAGCCGCCTTAACTGCTCGAATGGTAAAACTCAACTGGGCATCTCTGGGACTGGCGAATTGGTCTAACTCACGGGCACGGGACACCACTTCCATCATGTCGGCGAAGTCTGGTTGTGCGCCAATCACATCACAGAAGTTTTGTGTTTTCACCACGTACTCAGAAAACTCAATGTCATTGATAGCGCCACTGCGGTTGGCCAACTGCAAGCCGGCTTGTAACTGGCTGTAAGTCTGTGTGGACTGAATAGGCTCCCAAGCTCCTCCTTGAACATTCCTACCTTCGATCGCAAACGGTTTGGTACCCACACGCCTGCTTGGCGGCATGGCAGCTAAGACAAAGTCGCCCTTGACAGCCATGTCTACAGTCAATGTGGTGATGACGTCTATCAGTACGTCCAGCTTGCCTTTGTAGTCGGTAGAGGTTGCAGGGGCGCTCAGCGCATCGCTGTCAGGCGCATCCCACCGACTGGGAGCTGAGGCCTCGTTGGCGCTGTTGTGCGACTGCTCGTCCACCAAAATAGCTTCGATACTGGGGTCCACTGCCAGCGGGCTACTGGCGCGTTTTTTTCCGTGGCGTGGCTCATTGCGGCGCGTTATCCACGCGTTGTAAGCCACCACACCCACCATGATCAGCGCGCCCAAAACAGTTAGCGACAGTTGTAAAGAACTCATTGTGTTACTCCCCCAACTCAGCCAATAAACCGGCTGAGTCTATAAATTTGTTTAGGCCGTTAATTGGGCCGTTGACTCCATATCCACCGCAACAATACGCGACACACCTTGCTCTTGCATGGTGACGCCAATGAGTTGCTTGGCCATTTCCATGGCAATTTTATTGTGGCTAATGAATAAGAATTGTGTGCTGGCACTCATGGCCGTCACCAGCTTGGCGTAGCGCTCAGTGTTGGCATCGTCAAGCGGTGCATCCACCTCATCCAACAAACAAAATGGCGCGGGGTTGAGCTGGAAAATAGCAAACACCAACGCAATGGCAGTCAAAGCTTTTTCGCCACCAGACAACAAGTGAATGGTTTGATTTTTCTTACCAGGAGGCTGCGCCATCACCTGCACGCCTGCATCCAAAATTTCGTCGCCTGTCATAACCAGCTTGGCATTGCCACCACCGAACAGCTCTGGAAACATTTTGCCAAAGTGGGTATTGACTGTCTCGAACGTGTTGCCCAGCAACTCACGTGTTTCAGCGTCAATTTTGGCAATGGCGTCCTCAAGCGTGTTAATGGCTTCGAACAGGTCTGCCATTTGTGCATCTAAAAACACTTTACGCTGGCGTGTCGACGTGAGCTCTTCGAGAGCGGCCAAGTTCACTGCGCCCAGCGCGACGATGTCGCGGTGTAAGCGCTCGATCTCTGACTGCAGGCCACTCAAACGCACAGGGCCTTCGAGAACACTTTGCGAGACAGCGCTGAGGTCGGCTTCGGCCTCCTCAAGCTGCTGCGTGTATTGGGCTACGCCCAATCTGGCGGCTTGCTCTTTGAGTTGCATGTCCGTAATGCGGGCACGTATGGGATCAAGAGCGCGTTCAATTTGCAAGCGCCGCTCGTCGCTGGAACGCAGCTTGGTGGTTAGGTCGTCGTACTCGCTGCGCTTGGCTCCCAGCGCAGCTTCACGCGCCAGTTTGAGATCAAGCGCATCTTGCAAACCGCCTTGTGCCGCCGCGTCACTCAGACGAGACAACTCGCTGTCGGCACGCTCACGCTCAGCACCAATACTGCCCAGCTGGTCAATAGCCGTTTGCAACATACGGCCCAACTCCTGCTGGCGGGCGCCCATGCTGCGCTGCGCAAAGTTAGCTTCTTGCAGGTGACGCTCAAGACTGCGTTGCTGCTCACGCGCCGCATCTAGCTGGCGCTGGTGATGAATCACTTGATCGTCCAATTGCACATGGCGCTCTTGGGCGTCTGCCAGTTGCATGTCCAACTCTTCGAAGCGGCCCTGCGAGATCGCCTTGCGCTCTTGAATGTCTTGCAACTGCGCCTCTAGCTCTTGAATGTCGCCATCAATCTGGCTGCTGCGCGCCGCTGCCTGCTCGCTGGCTTGGGTCAAGCGCAGGACTTCAACTTGCAGCTCATGGACCCGTGTTTGCGACGCGTTGCTGCGTGCACGCAGCTGGGTCAATTGCTGAACAGCGCCGGCGTAATGTGTCTCCGCCCGCGCCAAATTGGCTCTTGCATCGTCACTCAGCAGCGACTGGGCCCGCACTTTCTTGTCTAGATTGTCAATCTCTTGCGCCCTGGCCAACATACCCGCTTGCTCGTTGTCGTTGGCGTAAAAGCTCACGCTGTGTGGGCTCACCATGTGACCATCACTGGCCACCAAATATTGACCAGTTGCCAACTTGTCGCGTTCGGACAGTGCTTGACCCAAGTTGTCAACCACAAAAATACCGGCGAGCCAGTGACCCAAAATGGCCCGCACACCCGCCTCAGAGGTCGACACTTTGTGCAGCAATGGCTTGAAGCCATTGGGGGCTGGCAAAGCGTGCTCTGCTGCTTGGTTGGCTGCGGCTGCGGCTGCAGTGGCGGCTAAAAATGTGAGTTTGGTCGCCGGTGCGTCGCTGGCAAAGCCCTTCACCATGTCGAGTTGACCAACGGGTAGGGCTGCCAAACGCTCGCGCAGCACAGCCTCTAGGGCATTTTCCCAGCCCGGCTGAACTTGAATGTGCTGCCACAGTGGCTGCAAGTGCTGCAAGCCGTGTTTGTCCAGCCAAGGCTGCAACTTGTCGTTGGTTTGTAGTTTGTCTTGCAAGGCCTTTAGTGCCTGCAGCTTGGCCGATAAACCTGCCAGCAAAGCGCCTTGTTGGTTGACAGTAGACTGCGCCTCAGTGCGGGCCTCATCCATGTGTGGAACTGCAGACTGCAGCTCCTCGAGTGCACCCATATGCATGGCGTGCGACTCGACTGCTTGAGCGTGCTGCTCGTTCAAGCTGTTTAAACGAGAGGCGTCGGGTATGAGCACAGCACCACGCTCCAAGCTCAGACGCCCGCGTCTGGCTTCGCTTTGCCTGCCCTGCTCTTCCAAACCTCGCTGCTCGGCCGCTAGCACTTGAATGTGCTGCTGAATGTGGGTGACACCCCCACGCTGGTCATTGGCCTTGGCCTGTGCAGTGCGAACCTGCTCCTCTAAATTTGGCAGGACTTGGGCTTGGTCCTCAACCTGCGCCTCCAACAAGGCCGCTTGTTCTTGTGCAGACTCGGTGCTGGCCGCGAGATTGTTCAATTCTTCGCTAGCCGTTGTGCGTTGGGTGTGCCACTGTAACTGCTGAATGGCGAGTTGCTCTAGGCGCTGTTCAGCGCGAGCCCGTCCCTCCAACACAAAACGAATTTCAGCCTCCAGTTTGCCGACCTCAGCCGAAGCTTCGTACAACAATCCTTGCGACTGATTGACTTGATCGCCAGCGCTGTAGTGCGCTTGGCGCACCACCTCAATGTCAGCCTCTAACCGACGCAAGTCGGCCATGCTGGCTTCAAGCTCTGTGGCGTTGGTAAGCGCTTGTTCGGCCAGCTTGGCTTGTTCAGCCTGCGCGTCGCCGCGCTTTAAAAACCACAACTGGTGCTGTTTGAGTGTGGCCTTAGCTTGCAAGCTTTGATACTGTGCGGCCACTTCGGCTTGACGCTCAAGCTTGTCGAGGTTGACATTGAGTTCACGCAAGATATCGTCAACGCGGGTGAGATTTTCACGCGTGTCGTTCAAGCGGTTGGCCGTTTCGCGGCGGCGCTCTTTGTATTTAGAAACGCCAGCGGCTTCCTCCAAAAACAAGCGCAGCTCTTCTGGCTTGCTTTCAATAATACGGCTGATGGTGCCTTGGCCAATGATGGCGTAAGCGCGCGGACCAAGGCCAGTCCCCAAAAACACGTCTTGAATGTCACGCCGACGCACCAACTGGTTGTTTATGAAGTAACTGCTGTTGCCTTCACGGGTCAACACGCGACGCACAGCAATTTCAGAAAACTGACTCCACTGACCACCTGCGCGGTGATCGGCATTGTCAAACACCAACTCCACGCTGGCACGGTTGGCCGGTTTTCGGGTGGTGGTGCCGTTAAAAATAACGTCCTGCATGGACTCGCCACGCAACTCAGACGCTTTTGACTCGCCCAGTACCCACCGCACCGCGTCCATGATGTTGGATTTGCCACAGCCGTTTGGACCCACCACGCCAACCAGCTGGCCGGGCAAGACAAAATTGGTGGGCTCTACGAATGATTTGAAGCCTGATAGCTTGATGGATTGAAGGCGCACGCTTAATTGTTGACCAAAGTGTTCAGATTTGGCTTTTGTTAAAACCTATAGAACGCTGACTATACCGCGAGCCCGTGAGCCAGAGGTTATCGCAACTCCCGCCATAATAGACGGTTATGAATCCGTTGCTGACCAAACTCCAGCCCTACCCTTTTGAGCGGCTGCGCGCTTTATTTGATGGCGTAGTGCCCAATGCCAATTTGTCACCCATCAGCTTGGGTATCGGTGAGCCCAAACACCCAACGCCGGCGCTGATTGGCCAAGCCATGGCTCAAGCCCCCAACAGTTTGGCCACCTACCCAGCTACCAACGGCCTACCAGCCCTGCGAGTCGCCTGTGCTAACTGGGTCAAGCGCCGATACCAACTGGATATAGACCCCAACACGCAGGTCCTGCCAGTCAATGGCACGCGCGAGGCCTTGTTTGCCATCGCGCAAACCGTCATAGATGCCAGCAAGGCCGGCGCATTGGTGGTGTGCCCCAACCCGTTTTATCAAATTTACGAGGGTGCAGCCCTCTTGGCAGGCGCCACACCCGTGTTTGCCCCCAGCGATGCAGCGCGCAACTTTGCTGTGGACTGGTCCAGCATCAACGACGAGCAATGGGCCAACACCCAGTTGTTGTATGTATGCTCACCTGGCAACCCAGCTGGCGCCGTCATGCCGCTTCATGAGTGGCAACAACTGTTTGACTTGAGCGACAAACACGGCTTTGTGATTGCCAGTGACGAGTGCTACAGCGAGATTTATTTCCGCGATGAGCCGCCTCTGGGCAGCCTCCAAGCGGCAGCCGCTTTGGGACGCACAGACTTTAACAACCTCATTGCCTTCACCAGTTTGTCCAAACGCAGCAATGCCCCGGGCTTGCGCAGTGGTTTTGTAGCCGGCGACGCCAAACTCATCAAGGCTTTTTTGCTGTACCGCACTTACCAAGGCGGTGCCATGAGCCCGATGGTGCAAATGGGCAGCATTGCCGCTTGGAGCGACGAGGCTCACGTGGTGGCCAACCGACAAGCCTACCGAGACAAGTTTGCGGCGGTCACACCAGTCATAGCCCAAGTCATGGACGTGCAACTGCCAGACGCCAGCTTTTACCTGTGGGCGCAAGTACCCAGCAGCTTCCATGGGGATGACCAACTTTTCGCGCGTGAATTGCTGGCTCAATACAATGTGACGGTTTTACCGGGAAGCTTCTTGGCACGTGAGGCCTATGGCGTCAACCCCGGCGCAGGTCGAATTCGTTTGGCCTTGGTGGCCGAAACGGTTGAGTGCCTTGAGGCCGCCCAGCGGATACAGGCCTTTGTCAAAAACTGTATGAAAGCCGCGGCTTAAGCTGAAAAAGCTAGCCAAAGTGTGCGCCAAACAAAGCACACTGCCCCATTTTTGACTTTTAAATTTACCTGGAGAACATATGACACAGCAACTACAAGACATCATCGACACCGCTTGGGAAGACCGCGCCAACCTGTCACCCACCAACGCACCTAAAGAGGTGGTCGATGCTGTAGAACACGCCATTGTGGGCTTGAACAACGGCACATTGCGAGTGGCCACCCGCGAAAGCGTTGGCCAATGGACCACACACCAATGGCTCAAAAAAGCGGTATTGCTGTCATTTCGCTTGAACGACAACAAGTTAATGGCTGCAGGCGACTTGGGTTTTTACGACAAAGTAAAAACCAAGTTCTCCAACATCAGCCCAGAAGCCATGGCAGCCAGCGGTGTACGCGTTGTCCCACCAGCCGTGGCACGTCGCGGCAGCTTTATAGCCAAGGGCGCTGTACTCATGCCCTCATACGTCAACATTGGCGCCTATGTCGGCGAGTCCACCATGGTTGACACTTGGGCCACTGTAGGTTCATGTGCGCAAATTGGTGCCAACGTTCACCTATCGGGCGGCGTCGGCATTGGCGGTGTACTGGAGCCCTTGCAGGCCAACCCGACCATCATCGAAGACAACTGTTTTATTGGCGCGCGGTCAGAAGTGGTTGAAGGCGTGATTGTTGAAGAAAACTCAGTCATCTCCATGGGTGTGTACATTGGCCAGAGCACCAAGATTTACGACCGCGCTACTGGAGAAGTGACCTATGGCCGGATTCCTGCAGGCTCGGTGGTGGTCAGCGGCAACTTGCCATCAGCCGACGGGAAATACAGCTTGTACTGTGCCGTCATCGTCAAGCGGGTAGACGCCAAAACACGCGCCAAAACCAGCCTCAACGAACTACTGCGCGATTAAACTGTCGCCCTCAAACACCATGTACGACGCACTCACCCTGACCGAGGCATTGCTGGCCAAGGCATCTGTAACGCCACTAGACCTTGGCTGTCAAGATTTGCTGGCAAGCCAATTGCAGCCCTTGGGGTTTGAGTGTGAGCGCATGGTGTTTGGTGAAGATGCATTGCAAGTGCATAACTTGTGGGCCAAATTTACCGCCCCGGCCTTGGCCAGCGGTAGACCAGCTCCTTTGCTGGTCTTTGCGGGACACACCGATGTGGTGCCGACAGGCCCCGTTGAAGCGTGGGACAGCAACCCATTTGTTCCCACGCACAGGAACGGCAAGTTGTATGGACGTGGTGCCAGCGACATGAAAGCCTCTTTGGCTGCCATGGTGGTGGCCGTGCGCGAATTCCGCGCCAGCCACTCAGCAGCCCCGCTGTCGATTGCTTTTTTAATCACCAGCGACGAAGAAGGCCCAGCCAAACACGGCACTGTCGAGGTCTGCAAGGCCTTGACCGCACGCGGCGAACACCTGGACTTTTGCATTGTGGGAGAACCAACGTCCATAGGGCGCACTGGTGACATGATTAAAAACGGCAGGCGTGGCAGCATGAGTGGACGTCTAAGCGTCAAAGGTGTGCAGGGCCATATCGCCTACCCACATTTGGCACGCAACCCCATTCACCAAGCAGCCCCTGTGCTGGCCATACTGGCCGGCGAGGTGTGGGACCAAGGCAACGCTTTTTTCCCACCTACCAGTTGGCAGATCAGTAACATTCATGGCGGCACAGGTGTCAGCAATGTCATTCCTGGTGAAGTCGTGATTGACTTTAACTTCCGCTTTTGCTCGGACAACACGCCTGAGCAGCTGCAAACACGTGTGCATGCCATCCTGGATGACAACGGTCTAGAGTATGACTTGACGTGGTCCGTCAGCGGCTTGCCTTTCTTAACCGAGCCTGGCCCGTTGGTGCATGCTGTTCAAGAAGCCATCCGCACAGTTGCAGGCATTGAAACCCAGCTCTCCACCACTGGCGGCACCAGCGACGGGCGTTTTATCGCGCAAATTTGTGCGCAAGTCATAGAGCTGGGCCCACCCAACGCCACGATTCACAAAATCAACGAACACGTGGCAGTGGCCGACATTGAGCCACTCAAAAACATGTACCGCGAAACCCTGGTTGCGCTTGCGGCACAGTCAAGCTAACGACACCTGCCATTTGCTATAATGAAAGGCTTTGCCAGATGTCTCACTTCGGGGCATGGGCAAGGACTTATTGCCTACCGGGTCACCGACACGGCAACACATTACGGGATTTAAGGAATTTACATGGCAAAAGACGACCTGATTGAGATGATGGGCATCGTCAACGAGGTGTTACCTGACTCACGCTACCGCGTGACGCTTGATAACGGGCACCAGCTTATCGCCTACTCAGCAGGCAAAATGCGTAAAAACCATATCCGCATTTTGGCGGGTGACCGTGTGACCCTAGAAATTTCCCCTTACGACCTGTCCAAAGGCCGCATCAGTTTCCGCCACATTGAAGGCCGTGGGCCCATGACACCACGTCGCCGCTGACATTTCAGCGACAACTTGCCGGCTGCTGACTCGCAGCCGTGCCAACACAACACGTGTGACTGCCTTTGGTTGATGCGGACTCTCCTTAACCTCAGTGACTATCACCATGCAACTTCACCAACTCATCGACAACAGCCAGGCCGCATTCGAAGCGGCTAATTTGGTGTATGGCCACGGCACAACCAACGCCAGAGACGAAGCTATTTGGCTTGTCTTATGGCGCTTGGATCTACCGCTGGACATTGACATCAACGAACCCCAGTACGCTGAACGTGAACTGACGGCTGACGAGGTGCTCAGCGTTGGCACATTAATCGAAGAACGTATAACGACGAGACGACCAGCGGCCTACCTCACACAACAAGCTTGGCTTCAAGGCGTCTCCTTTTACATAGACGAGCGCGCCATTGTGCCGCGCAGCTTTATTGCCGAGGCACTGGCCTATGGCCACATTGATGACTGGCTGCCCGCGCTGCCCAAGCGTGTGCTGGACTTGTGCACTGGCAATGCAAGCTTGGCCATATTGTCTGCGCTGGCTTACCCCGACGCGCACGTGGACGCGGCTGATATAGATGCGCTGGCATTGGAAGTGGCTGCTATCAATGTCACACAACACGCGTTGACCGCGCGCATCAGCCTGCACACCTCAGACGGCTTGGCACACGTACCCGGTGGCTATGACCTTGTCGTGTGCAACCCGCCCTATGTCAACCAAACCAGCATGCAGGCATTGCCTGCCGAGTACTTGGCTGAGCCAACGCTGGCGTTGGCTGGTGGCTTGGACGGCATGGACTTTATTCGCCCCATGATGGCCGCGATGCCCGCCGTGTTGAACGACGGCGGCGCACTGGTTTTAGAAATCGGCTTCGAACGCGAACACTTTGAACGCGCCTTTCCAAACCTCAACCCTATTTGGTTGCCCACCAGCGCTGGCGATGATCTCGTGCTGTTGCTGACCAAAGATATGTTCAATACACACCCACCCGTTTTACAAGAGCCCACCACCACCACATGATTACGCTGACCGACCTCACCGTGCGCCGAGGCACCAAGGTGCTGCTAGACAAAGCCAACCTAACAATCCACCCAGGTGAAAAAGCCTCCCTGATTGGACGCAATGGCGCGGGCAAGTCCACCTTGTTTGCGTTGCTGACCGGTGACTTGACTGAAGACGGCGGCGAATGGTTTATGCCTAAGTCTTGGCGCATGGCACAAGTGGCCCAAAACATGCCTGAGACAGACGAGTCCGCCACAGACTTTGTATTGGCAGGCGACACCCGCTTGGTCGAATGCAACCAACAATTGGCATTGGCAGAAGAAAGTGGCGACGGCGAAGCCATTGGCATGGCCTACGCCGAGTTGTCCGATGCTGGCGCTTTTGATGCGCAGTCTAGGGCCCAAACATTGATTATGGGCTTGGGGTTTTCTGTTGCCGAGCTCAACAACCCAGTGAACAGCTTTTCAGGCGGATGGCGCATGCGCCTGCAACTGGCCCGCGCTCTGATGTGCCCTGCCGATTTGATGCTGCTGGACGAGCCGACCAACCACTTGGACTTAGACGCGTTGGTGTGGCTAGAAGCTTGGCTCAAACGGTATGAGGGCACGATGATCATCATCAGCCACGACCGAGAATTTTTGGATGCCGTCACCCGCGTCACGGTGAACTTAGACAACGCACAACTGACACGATTTGGCGGCAACTACTCCACGTTTGAAGACGTGCGCGCGCAACAACTGACGCTGCAACAAGCCGCCTTCTCTAAACAGCAAGACCGCATTGCGCACCTACAGCTGTTCATTGACCGCTTCAAGGCCAAAGCCTCTAAAGCCAAGCAAGCGCAAAGCCGTGTAAAAGCGCTGGAACGCATGGAACGCGTCGCACAAGTCATCACCGCCGCAGACTTTACGTTTGAATTTAAAGAGCCGGCCTCACTGCCCAATCCCATGATCACGATTCGTGACGCCGTGGTGGGCTACACCGCCAGCGACGGCACTCAAACGCCCATCGTTGGCGGCATCACCCGCTCGGTGGTGGCTGGACAGCGCATTGGCTTGCTGGGTGCCAACGGCCAGGGAAAATCAACCTTGGTGAAGACCATTGCCGGCGCGCTGAAGACCTTAAGCGGTGAGTTTGCCGAAGGTAAGGGCCTGTCGGTGGGCTACTTCGCCCAACAAGAACTCGATGTGCTGCAAGTGAAAGACTCACCGTTGGAGCATATGATCGCGCTGGCAAAAAAGTTGGGGATCAATGCGCGTGAACAAGAGTTGCGTGACTTCTTAGGCAGCTTTCGCTTTGTTGGCGCTATGGTTGGGCAGACTGTCGGCACCATGAGCGGCGGCGAAAAAGCGCGCTTGGTGTTGGCCATGGTCGTGTACCAGCGACCCAACCTGTTGTTACTCGATGAGCCAACCAACCATTTAGACCTGACCACGCGCGAGGCGCTGGCCATGGCGCTCAACGCCTTTAGCGGAACCGTGATGTTGGTCAGCCACGACCGCGCTTTGCTGCGCAGCGTGTGTGACGACTTCTGGCTGGTTGCAAAAGGCGGCATCACCGAGTTTGAAGGTGACTTGGACGACTACCAGGTCTATTTGCTTGATCAAGCCAAACAACAACGCGAAGCCGCCAACAAGGCCGCTAACAAAGCAGCCAAACAAGCCATCAGCAACGCGGCAGCGCCAGTCATTGCAACTCCAGCACCCGTTGTCAAGGCGGCTGTGCCAGCGACGCAGGATGACGGTGACAGTCGAGTGAATCAGGGTGAAAAGCGCCGAGAACTGGCTGCAAAACGCCAAGCAATAGCGTCACAGACCAAGCCATTTCAACAGCAAGTCACAGCGGCTGAAACCAACATGGCCAAACTCGAACTTGAGCGTGACGCGCTGAACCGTGAACTGTTAGCGTTGCCGAGCGCCGACAAGCTGGCCGACATTGGTAGACGCCTCAAAGGCATTGACGATGAACTCGCTGGTGCAGAAACCAAGTGGTTAGAAGCTTCTCAAGCCATAGAGGCGTTGACCGAGCAAGCTTAGCCAAGCGAGACGAGTTGACACAACGCACACGGCCTAACAGCTGTTTGCGCACCCTCTAAGACTCGCCTCGTTTGCGCTGCATCATGAGCAGCTTCAAACGCTCAAACTCTTCGTCACTGATGCCCATTTCGTCTTGCAGTGTGGTGAGAAAGCTAAGCTCAGCATCCGTCAACACACCGTCACTCAAAGCAGCCGTAACTTGCGCTTGGAACTCACGCTTTCGCCTGGCCATTTGAACAGAGAAAGAAGAAGCCAAGATACCGGTCAGCAAGGCCACCGTACACACCCCCAAAATGGCCACCAAGCCGCCAAGCAACTTGCCTAAAGGTGTAACTGGCGACACGTCGCCGTAACCCACTGTTGTGAGGGTTATGACGCCCCACCACATGGCATCAGGTATGGAGCCAAAGTATTCGGGTTGGACATTGTGCTCTACCAAATGAAGCAAGGTAGACGCCAACACCAACACCACCCCAAGCACATAAAACGACGCGATAAAAGCACGTCGCTCCTCGAATATTGCACGCCCTAAATCTTGCAACGCATACGAGTAGTGACTGAACTTTAAGATGCGCAACAGCCGAATGGCGCGCAGACTTCTCAAGTCAATGCCAGGCATAAAGACAACCAACAGTGAAGGCAAAATAGCCAACAGGTCTACCAGCCCATACAGGCTGACCATGTAGCGCAAACGCTGACGCAACGCCATGTCTGCTTGCGGCGCTTTTTCAGCAATAGCCCACACGCGCAGCACATACTCAAACGTAAAGACAGAAACAGAAAACACCTCAAAAGCATTAAAAGCAATGCTGTATGCGGCATAAATGCTGGGTACAGACTCAGCAATGACAGCCATGATGTTGGCCATTACCAGCACCATGAGGAAGCCGTTAAACCACTTGGCAAGTTTGTCGCCAGGGTCTGCGCGCTCAAGTATGGCGAATACGCGCGCCCGGCTCATGTGCTCATTGAGCAACACCATCAGTTGCTATCCGTGTCCGAGTGATCGTGCGACCAAAACACAAGCGCCTCCTTGGCCTGGACCATCACGTCCACCGTTTTACCGACGGGCAACATCACCTTGGTGTTCACATGGCCGTGCGGCAACTGGGTGAGTACACGCGCCTTGGTGTTTGCACGCAGCCACTGCACCACTGTTTTCATGGCAAAGCCTTTGTCTTGTGAACTGACCGTAAAGCGGTTGAAGGCACCCAACATAATGACTTTTTGCTGTGCCAACACACCCGCGTGCAACAACTGTGTCAACATGCGCTCCACACGGTAAGGCGGCTCGGCCACATCTTCTAAAAACAACGCGCCATTGCTCACTTTGGGTAAGTAAGGTGTGCCCACCATAGAACACACCATGGACAGATTACCGCCCCACAGTGTGAGGTCTTGGTAGCCGAACTCTGTGGGGTCGTCTTTGCCAATGCGCCAGCCTGTGCCTTCGGCCATGCCGCTGATGACGTCGTCGAAACAAGCCAAGGTGATCTCATCAATGCCACCATCGGCATCGGCGCGTCCAAAGTCTTCTATCAAGGCGGGACCGGCCCACGTGCTGCGCCCTGTTTGTGCCATAACAGCCAAGCTCAACGCCGTCACGTCGCTAAAACCCACCCACTGCGTGCCCTTGTCTATGGACTTGGCAATGGCTTTGTAAGGCAGTTGTCCTAACAAACGGCTGATACCGTAGCCGCCGCGCGTGGTCATGACCACGTCGGCGCCGCTGGCTGCTGCGCGCTTGATGGCGCTGAGGCGCTGCACATCGTCACCTGCAAATCGGGTGCTGCGGCTCAATACGTCTTGGTCAATTTCCAAGGTGTGACCTTGAGCCATTAAACGTGTGATACCGCGTTTGTAGGCTGCTTTATCAAGTACCGATGAACTGGGGGAAAGAATATAGATGTGGCTCATAGCGACCTAGTTTGGCACAAAGCTGACACCGCCCAAGCAACCAAGCCATCAGGCATGTCTGCGGTCGGTTGTGGCGTGGCGGGGTGTGCCCACTCTTGTAGAAAATGACCACCTTGTTCGATGACGACTGGTGGTGCGCAGTGCGCAATTCCTTGGTGCAAGGTTCGCATGGTGGATTCGCCTAATACCGGGTCGGCGCCACCAATGACCATGGCACTGCGGCCTGCCCACTGCTGCTGCCAAAATGCAGCGGCCTCCCGCGATGTGTGTGCGCCAGCAGCATCTACATGGTCCATCACCATCGCAGGAAAGCGCCTAAGTGCAGCCCTGTGCCCAGCGTCTGGAAATGGCGCGCTATACGCTGCGGCTTCAGCATGGCTGAGGTGAGCGCATGAACGCTGCATCAAGCCAGCCACAGAGAAACCTGGCTTGTCAGCACAAAATTGACGCCAAGCTTCAAAGCCCTTGCCCAGTGGTTTGTCACCAGTTGCCAGCGTGGTGTTCATGGCCAGCAGCGCCGCATAGCGCTCGGGTGCAGCCATGGGCAAGGTCAAGCCCAACAGGCCGCCCCAGTCTTGCACAGCCAAATGTATGTTGCTCAAATCCAAATGCGCCACGAGCTGCAACAACACGTCGCGGTGTAAGTCAAAGTGGTGAGCGCTGTCCTTTTTGGGTTTGTCGCTTTTGCCGAAACCCAGAAAATCGGGTGCAACCACTCTGTGGCCACGGGCCGTCAGCCCACTAACCCAATGCCGCCACACGTAGCTCCATGTGGGGTTGCCGTGCAGCAACAACCACGTCGTGGGTGCGTTGCGCGGGCCTTCATCAAGGTAGTGCATGCGCCACCCATTCAAGGCGGGCAAGTCGCTGACGTAATGTGGCTCGAAGTCGTAGTCAGGCAAGTTCTCAAACGCGCTGCCTGACGTTCGCAAGGCGTCATCGCGCAAGGGTTGTGCAGTCGATTTATTCATCACACGTCGCTCCTGAAAAAAAGACGATAACAAGGCTGCACATTCAGAGGCAAGCACACCTGACGTGAGCTGGGTGTGGTGGTTCAGTGCCTGATTGGCCAATACATTGCTGACAGAACCACAGGCGCCCGTCTTAGGCTCTGAAGCACCAAAGACCAAACGGCTTAGACGCGCATTGATCACAGCGCCAGTGCACATGGTGCACGGCTCCAAAGTCACGTACAACGTACAACCGTCTAAACGGTAGTTGCCAAGATAGGCCGCCGCCGCCCGTATGGCCTGCACCTCAGCGTGCGCACAAGGGTCATTGTTAGCCACTGGTGCGTTGTAGCCTACACCTATCACTTGTCCGTCTTTCACCACAACAGCGCCAACAGGCACCTCGTTGGCATCAAAAGCCAACTGTGCCTGCGCCAATGCACAGCGCATAAAGGCTTGGTCAGTGATCTGTGCTGTCATGCCAACGCTGCAGCCAAGTCACCACACCACGCTGGGCATCTGAGCCGCTGTCGTATTGAGCCGCCATTGTTTGCGCAGCTTCTGGCCTGTGTTGATTGAGTTTGATTTTGAGCTGCCACGACTCTACACACAGCTCAAAACCCGTGATGGCGCGCAGCATGGCTTGTGTGTAGTTGTCTGGCAACTCTCGCCACTGCGCTGCATATGCAGGCTCATGGTCTGCAATGAGCTGCTTGAGCAACGCGTCTTTGGCCTCAGGCTCAGTTAAAACACGAACCCGCACATGCACGTGCAAGGCCACATAATTCCAAGTGGGTACGCGCTGCTTATCGGGGTAAACGCTGGGTGACATGTAGGCCTGCGGCCCGATCACCGTCACCACAGCTTGGGGCTGCGTGTGTAACAACGCGCAATGCGGGTTGGCGTTGGCAACGTGGCCGAGAATGCGCCAGTCATTTGCAGTTGACGCCTCGGTTGTATGCAGCGGCACATGAGAGATAAACGCCCGCCCACTCCCGTCTACGCTGACCACGCTGGCCAAAGCGTGTTCACGCAACAAGGTGCAGGCCAGTGCCCAGTCACGGCTGGTGAACTGCGGGGGGTTGTAAAGACTATGGTTGATGGACGACTCGGTCATAGCTTGAAAGTCTAACTGCTTTAACAAGCCAGGCGACGCAAACCAAGTCAACGGCTTGTCGCCATTTAAACGTTGGGAACATGGCTGAACTAAACCTTGTTATCTGAGCCCTTGCAGCATATGTATAGCCCCATCAACTGCCGACATGTATAGCCTCGTTGTCGGTCGCACCGCCTTGCACCGCCACCACAGCAATTGCCACAGCTTGGTCATTGCGCAGCTCAACGCCGGTTTCTATCACTAGCATGTTGAACGCTGGCTCCTCAAGCTGCAACTGCTGGGCCTGCGCAGGCATTGCAGCTACTAGCCCCAAGCAGAGCCCCGCAAGCAGGTGCGACTCAACGCAACAAGAGGTTTTTATGGTGTCCATGCGTAGCGGCCATAACGCACAGCACCCTTCTAACAGGTGGTCTCAAGCTATGAACTGACAGCAAACGAGCTAAAAAAAGTCAGACAACTCAGACGGATGCCTTGCGAGACTCCACCCACAAGTTGGCGTAGTTGCCTATAAAAATAACACCAGCACCTACAAATACCCAGATGTCTAAAGCCTCTTGGTAGACCAACATGCCCACAATGGCAATCACAGGTAAGCGAATAAAGTCAATGGGCACCACCACCGTGGCAGGGGCAATAGACAGCGCATTGGTCAAACAGAAGTGGGCCAATAGGCCTGCCACCCCAATCAGCAGCACATAAGGCAGTGCTTGCGCGTTGGGCACGGCAATGTCGCCATCGAAACCAGCGCAAATAACACCCATGACCAACTGCATAGCAGTTAAGAAAAATAAAATGCCGGTGATACTTTGCGTTCGTGTGAGTTTTTTGGTGAGCATGATCGTGAGCGCAAAAAATATGGCCGCACTGGCCGCAGCGACAACACCTGCATTGATGCCTTCTACAGTTGGGCGCGCCACAATTAAGATGCCAATGAACCCCACCAAGGCAGCGCCTACCCGCATGCGCGTCAAACGCTCACCAAGAATTAACGGCGACAAGACGATCACCCACAGCGGTGATGTGAATTCAATGGCAAATACTTGGGCCAAGGGAATCACGGTGACTGCAAAAAACCAAAGATTTTGACCCGCAAAGTGCGCGGTGTTTCTCATCACATGCGTGCCCATGTGCTGTGTACTTATTTGCCGCCATGCACCTGTGCACCCAGCAATGGATAACACTATGAACAGGCCTAGTAGGCTGCGGTACATCATGATTTCAAATGTGTCTAGCTGAACAGCGACCTCACGCCCTGCAACCGCCATGGCAGAAAATGATGCGATTGAACCTGACATCCACAGGGCGGCATGTGCAACAGGTCTCATAACGTTTGGCTAAGACAGCTCAAGACAAACGTCGATGAACAAACAGTTTGAATTAACGTTTGCTGACACGCGTTTGACCGTTACCGCGCAACACGTACACCAGCTCACCCGCAACAAACTGCACATCAGCGTCTTGCGTCACAGCCAGCATCTCCGAGGTATCCAAGCGAACAATAATTTGCAAGCCTTCTTTGCGCTGCGTCGCCT